>JACCDH010747346.1_pt1 | contig 36380 bp, 30 predicted proteins | sample 7442481 | NCBI WGS metagenome assembly JACCDH01 (sample SAMN15323433, study PRJNA562643) | freshwater metagenome | isolation source: river surface water | place: USA:Blue River Watershed | collected 2017-08-15 | reverse complement strand
GACCCGTCTGCCGGCGAAGTAATTCGTCATGTGGAGGACTGTGTGATGCCACTCCCCAAAGTACTCGCGTTTGACGTATTCGGTACGGTCGTCGACTGGCATGGCTCCATCAGGCGCGAGGCCGAGGCCATGATTCCCGGCATCGATGGCAATAAGTTTGCCTCCGCATGGCGTGCCGGCTACAAGCCGGCGATGGATGAAGTCCGTAGCGGCAAGCGTGGCTGGACCAAGATCGATGACCTGCATCGCATTATTCTCGACCGGATACTCGCAGATTTTGGAATTACGCTTGAAGAAGAAAAGCGACGTCAGCTGAACCTAGCCTGGCACCGGCTGGCGCCATGGCCCGATACCGTCGAGGGCATGACGCAACTAAAGCGCAAGTTCACACTGACGACGCTGTCGAACGGCAATCTCGGTCTGCTGGCCAACATGGCCAAGCATGCTGGTCTGCCCTGGGATTTGATTCTTTCAGCAGAAGTATTCAGGCATTACAAACCCGATCCGGAAACTTATCTGGGCGTGGCTGAGATTTTTGATATTCAGCCCGGCGAAGTGATGCTGGTCGCTGCGCATGAGGATGATCTCGATGCAGCGAAGGCATGCGGATTGCAGACAGCCTTTGTTGAAAGACCCGATGAATACGGCCCCGGCGCTGCTGTACCAAAGGGTGACCTCGGCCGTTTTACCTATTCAGCGCGCGACCTGAATCATCTGGCCGCTCAGATGAGCGCCTGAGCATAAAAATAAAAATAATTCACTCAACCCACCTAAAAAAATCAGACAGCGGACTGCGCAGGATGGAGTCCGGTGAGCTGGTATGGAGAACAACATGAAAAAAATCGGCATGATCGGCATTGGTCTGATGGGTCATGGGATTGCCAGCAATATCGTCAAGCATGGCTACCCACTGACGGTGATGGAGCATGCAGGCAATCAGCCGCTGGACAGTCTGCTCGCGCAGGGCGTGAAGACCGTGAAGACGCCAAAGGCACTGGCTGCCGAGGCAGAGATCATTCTGCTGTGTGTTACCGGTGCGCCGCAGGTAGAAGCTGTGCTGACCGGAGCAGACGGACTCATCACTGGACTCAAGTCTGGCAGCATCGTGATCGATTGCTCGACCTCGATACCTTCATCGACGCAGAAGCTCGCCAAGCTGGTGACTGCTGCAGGCAGCACGCTGATTGATGCGGCGATGACCCGCACACCCAAAGAGGCTGCTGAGGGTCGCCTGAATCTGCTGGTCGGCAGCGATGCGCGTACCTTCGAAACCGTAAAGCCAGTGCTTAACTGTTTCGCCGAAAATATTCATCACATGGGCGATGTCGGTGCCGGACATCAGATGAAGCTGCTGCACAACTATGTGTCACTCGGTACTGTAACCGTGATTGCCGAGGCAGCGGCCTGTGCGCGCAAATCAGGCATCGCTCCTGAGGAATTTGTCGACGTACTGCACAAGGGCGGCGGCTGGGGCGCGGCGCTGGAGCGGCTGAAGCCATATCTGCTCAATGGCGGAGATACCTCTAATCTGCGCTTTTCTTTGTCCAATGCGGCAAAGGATCTTGGCTATTACACGACCTATGCAGCCGATACACACGCTGATCACACTGTCGCCGAAGCGATCAGGCAGACTATCACGCAGGAATGCGATGCTGGCCGTGGCGACGAGCATATGCCGAACATGATTGCCTACATCGCCGCGCGCAAGAGCTGACGCGAGGGTCCAGTCACATGCTGAACACCTACGAGATTGCCACCATTGACGGCGATGGTATTGGCCCTGAAGTCTGTCAGGCGGCGATACGGATACTCAGGGAAGCCTGCGGCGCGAAGCTACTCAATTTCACTGGTTATGAAGGTGGCGCCGGACTGTATCAGCGCACGGGTGAAGTTCTGCCTGCGGCGACCTTTGAGGCCTGCAAGGCGGCGCATGCGATGCTGCATGGTGCGGCGGGGCTGCCCGGCGTGACTTATCCGGATGGCACCGAAGCCGGGAACGACTTGCACCTGCAGCTGCGTTTCAAACTTGATCTGTTCGCCAATGTGCGGCCGATCCGCTTGTATCGGGGCGTGAAGTCAGTGCTGGCCGACTGGCAGCCGGGACAGATCGATTATGTGATCATCCGAGAGAATACCGAGGGGCTTTATGCCAGCCGTGGCGCGGGCGTGAATCTGCGCGGCGAACTGGTGACCGACACACTGGTCATGACTCGCAAAGGCGTTGAACGTGTCGCGAAGTTCGCGTTCGATCTCGCACGGCAGCGCAAGGGTGCGCCGCGCGACGGCAAGCATCGCGTGACGGTGTGCGACAAGGCGAATATCCTGAAGACTTATGCGTACTTCCGTGCGGTCTGCGATGACGTCGCAAAAGATTATGCGGATGTAGAGATCGATTACGCCTACGTAGACGCGATCACCGTGCACATGCTGAAGAAACCCGACTTTTATGATGTGATCGTCGCCGAGAATATGTTCGGAGACATCATCTCTGATCTCGGTGCAGGTACGGTCGGCGGTCTGGGTATGGCGCCCTCCGGCGAGCTGGGGCTGGATCATGCATTGTTCCAGGGCTCGCATGGTTCGGCGCCCGATATCGCCGGGCAGGATGTGGCCAGTCCGATGGCCACGGTGCTGTCGGGCGCGATGATGCTGCGCTGGCTGGGTGACAGGCATTCGGATACCCGTCTGAGCGACGCGGCATTGAGGGTAGAGAGTGCAGTAGAACAGGTGCTAGCCGCCGGCAGGATCGTTCCGCGCGATCAGGGCGGCACGGCGCGCTGCAGCGAGGTGACAGATGAAATCTGCCGCCATCTGAAATAACGACGAACAGGCGGCATGTCTGCCGGCACATTGGACAATCAGAACCACCAGCAGGGAGAGGCTATGAAGCGATTCGCGAGCATCATCACTACAACAGTTCTGTCTGTCGCATTGCTCGGCTTTGCGCCGGCGGCATCGGCGCAATACTCCGGCGACAGCATACGCATTGGTCTGCTGACCGACATGTCCGGCCCTTACTCTGATATTTCAGGGCAGGGAGGTGTCGAGGCGATCCGGCTGGCGATTGCTGATGCCGGCGGCAAGATCAATGGCAAGAAGATCGAGATCTTGTTCGCCGACCATCTGAACAAGGCTGACATAGGCGCCAGCAAGGCGCGCGAATGGCTGGATCGCGAGGAAATCGATGTGCTGATGGTGGGCGCGAATTCCTCGGTAATGCTGGCGGTGTCGAAACTTGCCGCTGAAAAGAAAAAGCCGCTCATCATTCCCGCGACCGCCACCGCGCGCGTGACAAATGAGGACTGCTCTTATTACACAATTCATTATGGGTATGACACGGTCGCCGCTGCGCGTGGCACCAGCTCGGCAGTGGTACGGCAAGATGGCAAGAGCTGGTACTTCCTGACAGCCGACTATGTATTTGGCTCATCGCTGGAAGGCGATGCGACCAAGGTGATCAAGGCGCTCGGCGGTAGCGTGCTGGGCGCGTCGCGTCATCCATTGAATGCCTCGGATTTCTCATCCTTTCTCATACAGGCAAAAGCATCGAAGGCTCAGGTGCTGGGCCTCGCCAACGCCAGCAATGATCTGATCAACACAATCAAGGCCGCGAATGAGTTCGGCATCACCCAGTCGATGAAAGTCGCGGCGCTGCTGATGTTCATCACTGATGTGCATGCACTGGGCCTGAAAGATACCCAGGGCCTGTACACCACCGACAGCTGGTACTGGGATCAGAGTGCCGATTCCCGCGCATGGGCAAAGCGCTATTTCGGCGTGATGAAGCGCATGCCGACCGCGCTGCATGCGTCGACATATTCTTCAGCAATGACTTATCTGAAAGCAGTAAAAGAAACGGGAACAGATGATGGCGACAAGGTGATCGCGCACATTCGCAAGGGCGTGGTCAACGATATGTACACCAGCAATGCGTCGGTGCGTGAAGATGGTCGTCTGATGACCGACCTCAAGCTGGTGCAGGTGAAAACACCGGAAGAGTCCAAATACCCTTGGGATTATTACAAGATTGTGCGCAGCATTCCTGCCGCCGAGGCGTTCACCACGAAGGCTGAGAGTAAATGTGCATTGTGGAAGTGACTAAGCCGGTAGAGCAGGCTTGATCGTTATGCAAGCGAATTAGTGGCAGTGCAATTGATGCGCCTCATCCAACGCGGATCAGGCGCTTCCCCAGATTCTCACCCCGGTACAGCCCTGCGATTGCATCCGGGGCCTGTTCTATCCCATCGAGAATATCTTCCTCAAAACGTATCAAGCCTTCGCGCACCCAGCGCGCGAGGTCGGCACGCGCTGCCGGATAGTGGTCTTTGTGGTCCAGAATCACGAAGCCCTGCATGCGTGCGCGTTTTACGAGCAGGTGCCGTTCAATGCGTGGTCCCAGTGGTAGCGGGTCCCAGCTCGCGACGGAGGCGGTGCCGCAGATGATCACGCGGGCGCCGACATTCAGATAGGGCATCACCGCATCGCTGATCGCGCCTGCGGTATTGTCGAAATAAATATCGATGCCGTCTTTGCAGGTCTGCGCCAGCTGGGCAGCAAAGTCATCGTGCTTGTAATCGACGGCATGATCGTAGCCAAAGCGATTCAGACAGAGAGTGCGCTTGGTATCGCTGCCCGTGATGGCAATCGTTTTACATCCTTGCAGTCTGGCGATCTGCCCGACGATAGAGCCGACCGCGCCGGCGCCCGTAGACACCAGCACCGTCTGGCCAGCGCGCGGCTCACCGATTTTCAGTAATCCGTAATGCGCGGTGATGCCATTAATGCCCAGCACACCCAGAGAGGCCGACAACGGAAGATCAGACTCTTCGATGCGGTAATCAATGACAGAGGGGTCAACCGCCGCATATTCCTGCCAGCCGAACATGCCAGTGACTGCCGTGCCCACGGCCCAGTCTGGATGATTCGATTCGACGATCTCCCCAGCAGCGAAGGAGCGCATGACTTCGCCGATATCGACGGGTTTCGAGTAGTTGGCTGCTGCATTCACCCAGCCGCGCATCGCGGGTTCGACCGACAAGAAACGATTCCGAATCAGCACCTGCCCTGCAGCAGGATGCGGCATGGGTGCCTGTTCGATGCGGAAATGCGCTGCCTGAGGAATGCCTTCAGGGCGGCTGGCCAGAACAACCCTGCGATGGACGGTGTCGCTCATTCGCCAGCCTCCGGTTCGGTGCTGCTCTGATCAGCCGCGACCCACGTAGGGCATGTTGGTCGCCATGATGGTCATGAACAGAACATTGCTCTCCAGCGGCAATTGCGCAATCTGCAGCACCGCCTGTCCGACGTGCTCGGCGTTCATCCGTGGTTCGATCTTCACGGAGCCATCAGCCTGCAGGATGCCGTTGGCCATCTTCTCAGTCATCTCTGTTGCTGCATTACCGATATCGATCTGGCTGCAGGCGATGTTGTCGTTGCGGTAGTCGAGGGCAATAGATTTGGTGAGGCCCGAGATCGCATGTTTGGTAGCCGTGTATGGCAGCGACAAGGGGCGCGGTGCATAGGCAGATATCGAACCATTATTGATGATGCGTCCACCCTTGGGCGACTGCGCCTTCATCATGCGTATCGCTTCCTGTGCGCACAGGAAAGGACCGGTGAGATTGGTATTCACTACATTCATCCAGTCTTCATACTTGATGTCTTCGGCAGGTGTTGCGGTAGTGAAGGTACCCGCATTGTTGAACAACAGGTCGATACGGCCGAATTTCGCCTTCAGTTTCGCGAACATCTCTTTCACGCTGGCCGGGTTGCCGACATCGCAGGTGACCGCGAGGCAGTTGTCGCCATTGCCGCCGATGTCCTTGATGGCTTTTTCCAGTTTGTCGAGGTTGCGACCGGAAAGAACGATCTGGTAACCAGCACCCAGCAGCGCGCGGGCTGCTGCCTTGCCGATGCCGGTGCCGGCGCCTGTGATGAGTGCAACGCGGGTGGTAGAGGTGCTCATGGATGCCTTTATGGGTCTTGGAAGTGTGGATGGATCAAGTAAATCAAGTGTTTCAGTGTCTCAGTATTCAGACTCGAAATCCGTTTCATAGCGTCGTCGCCGGCGACGGTATTTCAGGTAAGCGATAAAGGCAAGAAGCAGGCCGATGAATAGCGAGATCAGCGAGTTCGGAAAGGAAGATTTCGCCGCGAGCAGCAACTCGATCAGCGAAAACAGCATCAGTACAAATTGCGAGAAGTAGTACCAGACGGTCCGCCAGGGAATCATGAGGGCCTCCTTGCTTTCATTACTGTCTTGCCAGAGCGTCAGTGCTCCGGTATGGCTTTCCGTATCAAGGTCAGCAGATCATCATAGTCATCGACTGCCCTGAATTGCGGGAATTGTTCGACCACGTTCTCTGGCGCATGGAACAGGAAGCCTTCATCCGCCTCGGCCAGCATCGTTGTATCGTTGAATGAATCGCCGGCCGCGATCACACGATAGTTCAGTCCTTTGAAGGCTGCGACGGCCTTGCGCTTCTGGTCTGGTATGCGCAGCTTGTAATCCGTAATGCGATCATTCTCGACGATCAGTGTGTGGCATAGCAGCGCCGGCATGCCAAGCTGACGCATGAATGGCGCGGCGAATTGTTCGAAGGTGTCCGACAAAATCACCACCTGAACCTCAGAGCGCAACTGATCCATGAATGCTTTCGCACCGGGCAGCAGCGGCAGTGTCGCGATCACTTCCTGAATATCCGACAAGCGAAGGCCATGCTGATCGAGAATCGCAAGGCGACCCTGCATCAGTTTGTCGTAGTCTGGCTCGTCACGTGTCGTGCGGCGCAGCTCGGCGATGCCGGTTTTTTCAGCGACGGCGATCCAGATTTCCGGCGTCAGCACGCCTTCCATATCCAGGGTGACGATGGCTTGTTTCACAATTTTGCTTTTATCAGAGTGAGATACGGCTGGTACTCTACCATTGCCCCCGGAGATGACTGCATTCTCATCGCACCAATGTCTCGACATTGCCATCGACCGACAGACTCTGGCCTGTGATGGATGCGCCTGCGCCCGAGCACAGAAAGACCACTGCTGCAGCAATGTCGCCGGCGCTGACCATGCTGCGCAGAGACACCCGCTGCAGCACGCGTTGCCGCATCTCTTCCATGCTTACACCCGCCGCCTCTGCGCTGGCGCTCAGTACGCGATCCTGTCGCGGGCCTTCGACGATGCCGGGCAGGACGGCGTTCACACGAATCTGGTGAGGGCCGAGTTCGGTGGCCCAGGTCTCGGTCAATCCGATCACGCCATATTTGGTCGCGGAGTAAGGCGAACGGCGCGGGAACGCGAGCCGGCTCGCGACTGAACCGATATTGACAATGCTGCCGTGCCGCCGCTGCTTCATGCCGGGCACCGCGCCGCGCGTGCATAGGAAGGTGCCGGTCAGGTTCACGTCAAGGCAGCGGTTCCAATCGTCGAGCGTGATGTCTTCGATCGCTGCGGTGGGGCCAGCGATGCCCGCGTTGTTGACCAGAATATCCAGCCCACCCATCTGTTGCTCGATCTGCGCGAACATCGCCGCAACCTCCGATTCCCTGGTGATATCGGCAATGCTGGTGCTGATACCTGCCATCGATTGCTGTGCATCTTTGAGTGAGGCGGCATTCGTGCCGCAAATATGCACGCGCGCGCCATGCGCGACCAGTGCCTGCGTGATGGCAAGGCCAATGCCTTGCGCACCACCTGTGACGAGTGCGCGCTGTCCGTCAAGACTGAACGTCAGAGGGGAAACCATGGATGTCTCTCATCATTTGATGTTGTTCTAATTCCGCGCTCATCCCGGAGGAGCAACGCAGCGTGAGATTGTCCGCGTACTATAGCAGCGACAAGGATTCTCATGGCATTTCTTGCGCTATTGACAATCATCCTTCCGAACATCATGAGAAAGACGATGGATAGATCATCACTTTTCAAAGGCCCGGCGGTCGGGCTGGGCACCTGGCAGATGGGCGAGCATTCTAGCGCTGCGAATTCTGAAGTGGCCGCGATCCGGCATGCGTTGGAGCGAGGCATCCGGCTGATTGATACTGCCGAAATGTATGCCGATGGTGAGTCGGAGCGTCGCGTCGGCGAAGCGCTGAAGCAATGGGGCACCGCGAGGCGTGAGGAAATCACCCTGGTCACCAAGGTGCTGCCGCACCATGCGAGCCGTTCCGGCACGGTGCGCGCCTGCGAAGACAGTCTCCAGCGTCTGGGTGTCGATTACATAGATGTCTATCTGTTGCACTGGCAAGGCAGTCATCCGTTCGAGCAGACGCTGCAGGCATTCGCAGACTTGCGCGAGCGCGGGCTGATCCGTCACTGGGGAGTCAGCAATTTTGATGTCGCACCGCTGAAGCGCTGGTTAGACACCGAGGCGCGCATGGGACTGAGCTCAGCAGACACAGCCGGCTGCGTCACCAATCAGGTGTACTACAGCTTGCTCGCGCGCGGACCTGAATTTGATTTGTTGCCAGCGATGGCAGAACAGACCATGCCGCTGATGGCGTACACACCGCTTGGATCCGGCGCGCTGGCAAGCGACAAGCGGCTGGCCGCGCTTGCTGCGCCTCGCGGCATCAGCGCTGCGCAACTCGCGCTGGCCTGGGTGATACGCAGCGGGCACGTCGTGGCCATACCAAAATCCTCGAAGCTGGCACGCATTGATGAGAATCTGGCGGCGTGTGAGATGGTACTTGATGAAGAGTTACTGCGGGAGATCGATGCGTTATTTCCACCACCAGCGCGCAAAGTCTCACTCGCGATGGTCTGAACCACGCAGGCGCACACGCTTGCCGCCCAGTTTCTGACTGGCCTCGGCGATCATCCGGTTCAGCAGCGCTACATAGTTCGGATGATCTCCACCGAGCAGCGGCTCTGCCAGCAACTCGCCCTGAGCATTCACCAGCAAGAGTGTCGGCGTCATTCCGACCTTGTATCGTCGTGCCAGTTCAGACTCGCTGGTAGATCGTCCATCAAAACCTGTCAGCTGCCGCTCGCCAGTGACCGATACTTCACGTATCAGTGCTTGCTCATCTTCCCTCAGTCCGCGCATCATGGGTATCAGATAGTCATGACGGACAATGCGGCAATAACTGCAGCCGGGCAGCGTGAAGAACAAGATCACGGGGCGCTGGCTGGCCAACGACAAAGCGCCATCCTGTTGTAGCTGAACTGCCTGCGGAAGACTACGCATGACAGGCTGAGCAGTGGCGGCATTGCCGATGCAGATCGCCGTCAGTAATGTCAAAAGATATCGCATGGGCCGTATTGAACACTAAAACCGCGCTGGCTGCCATGTGCCGCCTTCCGTCCGGCAGCCGCTGGGCGGCAATGTGAGACACTCGCGCTAAAAGACAATACAGCGATAGCCAAGCGATAACGTCTCCAGACACTCTCGACCATCAAGCCAGCCATTCCGTCATCCCTCTCCATGCTTTCAACCAGTTCCGCAGCTGTCGAACTCTGGCGGCCACCCGCGCCACCGATGCGTTCGAATCTGTTGATCGGGCTGCGCATTTTGCTTGGGCGTTCGCCGGGCCTGCTGGATACCCTGCCGCGCGATTGCTATACCAAAGACATTGTCAGCGTACCTATTGGCCGCCGGCCAGTATTTATCGTCAACCATCCGGAGACGATCCGTCGCATCTTTACCGAAGACCGCGAGCGCTACCCGAAAAGCGATCTGATGATCTCGACGCTGATGCCCCTGCTGGGCGATGGTGTGCTGGTCTCCGGAGGTGAGTGCTGGGAGCATGACCGCAAGATGCTGGAGCCAGCGTTCATGCAGATGCGCGTGGAGGCGCTATTCCCCAAGATGCGGGAGGCAGTCGATGACTGGATGTGCCGATTGCAGGCACTGGCGCCGGGCGCGGACATCGAACTGGAATCTGAGCTGAGCCGGGTGACGGCCGACGTGATGTTCCGGGTGTTGTTCTCGCAGGCGATTGATGGCGATGACGCGACGAAGGTATTCAGTGCGTTTACCCGCTTTCAGCGACACAGCCCGCAGTTCGATCTGCGCGTGGTCCTCGACAGTGACCCGTTGCATCCAGCGCAGCATTCGCCAGAATTGCTCGAGCAGGCAATGCAGATACGCGGGCTGATAGAAAAGCTGCTGGATCAGAGGCTGACGCAGCTGGCCCGGGGAGAGCGTTTTATCGATTTTGCGCAGGCGGTAGTCGACGCGCGCGATGCCGAAGGTCGGGCTTTCAGCCGGGAGCAGATGATCGATCAGCTGGCGGTATTTTTTCTGGCAGGGCATGAAACGACCGCCAGCGCTCTGGCGTGGACGTTTTTTCTTTTGTCGCAGCAGCCGCAGTGGTTGCAACGACTGCGCGAAGAGATTCGTCATACGCTGTCGGATCAGGCGTTCACCTTCGCGGATTTCCGGCGCCTGAACGTCACTAGAAAAGTATTTCGTGAAAGCCTGCGACTGTATCCTCCCGTCGCTTTTCTCACGCGCCGCGCGTTACGCGAAGACCGTTTCGGCAAATTGAAGGTGCCTGCAGACAGTTTCATTGTCGTCTCGCCCTGGCTGGTGCACCGCCATCAGGAAAACTGGGCTCATGCAGACCGCTTCAACCCCGCGCGTTTCGATGATGACGCCTCGCCACCAAGCATAGGCACCTATATCCCTTTTGGTCTTGGCCCCCGCGCCTGCACCGGCGCCATGGTGGCGCAGCTGGAAGCATCACTGATACTCTGCGAAGCCTTGCGACGTTTTGATTTCGTTCCGATAGCGCCTGACAAAGTAAAAGCAATCACTCATGTCAGTGTGCGCATGGAGGGTGGGCTTCCAGTCAGGGTTCATGCACTCACTGCATGACAAATACTACCGCTGTCACATCATCGCGCCGCATCTGCGAACCTTGCCAGGCGATGAAGTCTTCCCACATGCGACGTGCGATATCTTTTGCATCCCGGTCGATGGTGGACTCGAGCAAGCGCTCCAGACGACGGTAACCATACGACGTTGGTTGTGATCGATCACCTCCCACCTGATCAGTGAAGCCATCCGTGACGATCACGAACACATCGCCGCTCTGGTAGCTGATCGGTAAATCGCTGGGTTCATCCTCAGGATCCGGCGGGTTCTGGTAGCCAAGGCTGGCACGCGATGCAAGATGACGGTGCACCTTGCCATTGGCATCCAGCTGAAACAAACCGATCTTCGCGCCGGCAAAACGCAGCTGATGAACTTTCAGGTTGATCTCCACGATCGCAGCATCGCAGCCATCATCGCTCTCGCTGTCGGGCGCATCCTGATTCAAGCCCACGCGAACCAGATGGTCGAGTGACATCAGCGCGCGCGAGGGATCAATATCCGGGTCGCCCGAGTAGATGCGCTCCAGTGAATTGCTCACCAGCAGTGACAGCATGGCACCCGGCACACCATGGCCGGTGCAGTCGGCTACTGCCAGCGAGAACTTGTCCTGAAACTGCGATGACGATACCCACCAGAGATCGCCACCGATGGTATCCCTTGGCTGCCAGATCGATGCGACAGAGCGAAAGCGATCATCCAGCCGGTGCCGCCGCGGCAGCTGGCTGCGCTGAAGTCGGCTCGCATAATTCACCGAGCTCACGACCAGTTGGTGAGTTTTGTCGAGTTCGCTGTGCTGCTCCGCCAGCTCTCGCGTGCGCTCGGCGACGGTCGCCTCCAGCACGCGATTCTGGTTCTCGACCAGCGCCTTTTGTTCTTCCATGTTCTGTGCCAGCTGCAACTGCAGCCATCGGGTACGGCTGATCACTGCCAGTGCCATGATGATCGCCTCACAGCACAGGCCAATCGACTGTGCTGTGTTTGAGCTCTGCATCAGGAAGCCGATACCGACAGGTTCCATCAGCGAGAAGGGTGAGGGCACGCCGGCGAGACCGAGAATGAAGATTGACCTGAAGATCAGATAAGGAACAATCGCAAACATAAAAAAGCGCGCGGCATTATGACCTTGCCGGTAACGTCGCCAGGCAAGGACGAAAAAAGAAGTGAGCAGTGTAAAAGTCAGCACGCCCAGCGGCAGCCACATCATTTTTTGCGAGATATTGTGATACACAAGCGAGGTGATCACATAGTGAACCAGATAAACGATGACGTAGAAGATCGTCAGTTTGTACAGCCAGGGTGCGTGTTTTTTTACGTTAAGGAAGGTCGCTGCAAATACCGCATAAAAGATCGCCTGGCCGTAGGAAAACAGTATGAACACCGGCCAGTAAATGTAGTGATGTAGGAAGCGAACTTCTTCGACATCTGCGAAAAACTCTGCCATCCGGGGACCTTCGGGCATGTAGTTCGACAAAATCTGCACGAAGGCACTCAGCATCCAGATGCTGTAAGCAAAGCTCGCCTTGTCCTTGTTGTTGAAAGCGGAGAACCAGCCAAAGATCGCCAGCGCCAGCAGAACACCCAGCAGAATACCTTCGATATACAGCCCGTAGCGGCGCATCTCCAGAAATTTGACATGATCGTAAAGACTCAGTGTGAAATTTCTCGCTGGCAGATTGCTGTTGGATTTCACACGGGTCAGTAGCGTGACCTCCTGATTTTTGATCAGCGTATAGACGGTGAACTGACTTGCCACTTTGGCTGAGCCGGGAAGAAACGGATTGGTCTCGACCATCTGGCTGTGGCTGACACGATAGGTGCCGGTGGGCTTGAGTCGCGTAATTTTTCCGCTGTCATCAACGACATAGCTATCGATGCTTTCCCAGCCGGTCGGGTCAATACGAATTGAATAATCATGCGGCAAAAGGTTCTTTACCTTCTGCACGACCCAGTAGTAGCTATGGCTGTTGATCGTGGGCAGATCGGTCGGACTCCGAAAACCTGAGCCTGCAGCCAGCACATCGGCTATCTTCAGCTGCCCGGAACTATCTTCGAGGACGAAGAAATTCTTTTTCTCAGCGAAGACAATGGGTGTTTCTTCTGTGATCTCCAGCGGCGGTGTCGCAGGCAAGGCTGCTGCGATCAAATGTGTGCCGAGGAGGATGACTGCCGCAAGTATTCTCATTATGTTTTTCATTGCGCTGTCCCGTCAGGATGAATTGGCTGGTGCTGTGCTGACGACCTCTCCTTGCTATGTATGTGTTCTTGACATATCCGGTACCGATATCGGTCAGCCGGCGGCCTATATTGGACGAGTGTGCCGGCTTTTGCAAAACTTAACGAACTATTAAATATTGTCAGCGCTGTCAAATTACCCTGCGCTTATATTGACCGCAGGGCTGGCCGGCGAAGGTATCGGTTAAGCTGTGCAGCGTCATCCGCATGAATTATCAGATTGCTAAAGATGTCCAAAACAACCGGACTCATCGACAAGGCGATTGGTTATCGCGCCGGAAAATTTGAATCCTCGCCGCCGGCTGGAGAGGCGGGTCTGCGCTGCGTGCCCGATCGTGCCGAGCTGGTGCGTATCCTTCAGGAAGAGGGTAGCGAGCCGGACCCTTATCTGACCATGGCTGCAATATTGGGCGATTTGCTGGAATACACGCCGACCTCTGAGGACGAGATCCTGAAAGTCTTTGGTGTCGAGGTCGCGCTGATCGTTGCCGAGCTGACCGAGAACAGTAAATTTACCATCGCCACTCGCAGAACACTGAGACTCACGCGCATGTCTGGACTATCGCGCAAGGCGAGGCTGATCCTGCTTGTAGAACTCATTGAAACCCTGCGGCAAATCGCCGGCAAGACTGCACCCGGCAGCTGGTCAGTGCAGCATAAGCAGGAGTTCTTCGGTTGGGCGGAGAAGATCGTTGCCGCGATGGGTAATGTGAATACGACCCTGCTGGCGGTTTATCTCGCCGAACTGGAGGCAGCAAAACTGAGCGTTGCCGCAAAATCTCAAGCCGCAAAGCGCTGATGAGGCGATCATCGCTTTCTGCGCTCAGATGACATTAATAATCATAGGTGGCATTGAGCGCTGACCGCTAGTTGTGAAGCTTATTGCTTAATGCTTCGTACAATGTTTGAATTTCATCCGGAATATCAATTTTATTGAGTGATCTCGCGGCATGTAAAAGAAATTCATCGACGTAATCAATCATTGCTTTGATCTCTGACTTGGATTTTGGTCGCGCGAGTCCGTGTTCCACGTCAATAGCATAGTAAATGGCATTTTTCAGTCTGGTTTGTGTAGCTGATTCCCGAATGGAGGATGAGATTGCTGAGGATGGTTTTTTAGCGCTTGACGTTTCCGTGTTTGATGTCGGAGAGGGGAAAAATTCATCGATTTTTTTTCTCCATTCATTTTTTTTCGCTGAGGCAGTATTGAATGAATCGCTGATTTTAATTGAAGGAATTGTGGCCTGAACTCTGTTGGCGGAATTTTTTGCTGTGGTGTCTGTGTGCTGCGATCTTCCAAAAGCGACAGTCGTCGGTAATTCTTCGGCGTCATGAAGGCTTTCGCTCTCACTTCCTGCGTCATCCGAGTGTGTGCTTGCATCTTCGTCACCGGAAATCTGGGAAGTATTTTCAACATCACCGCTGCCCGCATCATCAGCGACACGGCTACTGTCTTCGGCGCTCACCACCAGGTCGTCGGTTTGGATGTCGTTTCTTTTGCCGGTGATGGTCGTCCGGTGTAAAAGTGAGTTTTTTCCCGACGCAGGATCGGGTGTCGGTGGTTTTGTATTCAAGATCTTGCTTTTGATATCCGCCAGTCCGGCCACTGCAAATGTCGGGTGCATCAAGGCCTTATGCAAATGGGTGTTCGCCTTGCTTTTCGCTGGCCGAATGCCATTCAGGAAATCACTTATCCTGGTCCCCAGGCCACGCTGAGATGCGCTCCTCTGGAAGAGGTACACATGAGTCTCGTTCGTTGTTTTGTCATGAACGGTTTGTGAAAACCACTGTCCAGCCTCGAGGTCGGGTCTCTGCGAAATCTTGACGACGATGTTGCCCTGGATCGACATGTCGGAGTGAGGGAAGAGGGTACAAGCGCAGAAAGGTTGGCTGTCGTTCTTTGTTTGTCTACCGATCCAGGTACAGAATCCCGGATTCTCATCCTGATTTGCTTCGGATCTGCACTATCTGCGTGTGGTTGCTGATCTTGCCAGGCAGGTTTAGCTTGCTCTCGGGTATCCGACATGCGATCGTCGGATTCTGGCAAGCAGAGACGTATGCAGCGTGCCCCGGGCAGCGCGTGCGCCCGGGGAACAGATCAAGGAGGTTGGCGGACTTGGTGAGGGTGCCGAATTACTTGCAAGCAGCCTTCGCTTCGTCCAGCAGACGCTTGCCATCAAAACCTTTGGCCGTCATATCCTTCACCCATTCTTCGGTGACGCTGGCAGTTGCTGCTTCCCAGCGCTTCACTTCAGCGGGTGGCAGTGAGTAGAAGACGTTCTTGCGCGCCTCGGCAGCTTTTTTGCCAGGGATAATGTCTTCGACGAACACCTTACCAACCCATGCGGAAGGCTCCGGACCACTGTTCGCATCGATCACTTTTTTCAGGTCGGCTGGCAGGCTGTCGTACTTCGCCTGGTTCATCGCGAAGATGAAGGCTGTATTGGAGATCTGCGCCTCGCCTGCGCCGGCATCGGTGTGGAATTTGGTGATCTCTTCGAACTTCATCGAGGGAATCACTTCCCACGGAATGATCGCGCCATCGATCACGCCCTTGGACAGTGCCTCAGCGGCTTGCGGCAGCGGCATGGGGACTGGCGTTGCACCGAGCGCAGCGACCATCTTCGATGCCTGACGATTCGGTGCGCGTATCTTCAGACCCTTGAAGTCTTCGAGTACCTTTACTTGCTTCTTTACGGTATGCAGCAGCGAGCCGTCATGCAGATGGAAAAGGATGGGCTTTACGCCCTTGTACTCGGCGGCTGCGTTCTTCATGGCGTAATTCCAGAGACCGCGACTGGCGCGCTCGGAGTCGCGCACCATGAAAGGAAGTTCGAATGCTTCGGTGACAGGGAAGCGACCAGCCTGGTAGCTAGGCACCGTCCAGATAATGTCAGCCACCCCATCCTTGGCCTGATCGAACAGCTGCTGCGGCGAGCCGCCCATCTGCATCGATGGGTAGATCTGGCACTTGAGCTTGCCCGCTGACTCTTTCGCGATCTTGTCGCACCAGGGCACGATGAAATTCTTGTGCGCCGTCGAGCCGGGCGGCAGGAAATGATGCACCTTCAGCGTGATGGTCTGTGCCGATACCAGCGCAGCCGGCAAGAGCATCAGGAGCCCGCACAGGCTCTTGGCAAACATTTTTTTCATGGTCTCCCCTCAGGGTATCGTTGGTTTCAGATGGGTTTCAAATCAGGCAAGCATACGCAAAAAAATATATTTCATGTGTGCAGAGCCGCCTTGTGAAAAAAGACTGCGTGATTGTAGTACAGCCAGCTGTTCACGCTCGTAAAGCTTTTTACGTCTGTTGCATGAAAACTGGTATCTTCGGCAGCTTGTCCGCATAGCAAGGAAAAAGCATGTCCCCAGCCATACCTGCGAGTGGTGTGATCGGCGTTGTTGGCGCTGGCGCGATGGGCACTGGTATTGCACAGGTGGCGGCCGCCGCTGGTCATACAGTACTGCTGTTCGACACGCGCGAGGGCGCGGCGGCAGCCGCCTGCGATTCGGTGCGCAAGGTGTACGCATCGCTGGTCGACAAAGGCCGCATGGATGCCAGTCAGGCGAAAGAGGCGTCCGCGCGTCTGAGCGCGCTGACATCGCTGGAAGGCTTTCATGATGCCGCACTGGTGATCGAAGCGATTGTTGAGAACCTCGACGCCAAGCAGCAGCTGTTCGCGGCGCTGGAAGCGATCGTCACTGATCACTGCATACTCGCAACGAACACTTCATCTATTTCAATCACGGCGATAGGTGCAAAGCTTGCGCATCCGCAGCGCCTGGTGGGCATGCATTTTTTCAATCCGGTCCCACTGATGCAACTGGTTGAGGTCATCAGCGGGCTGGCTACCTCTGCTTCGGTAGCAGATTGCATCGTCGCCACCGCGGCTGCCTGGGGCAAGCTGCCGGTGCGCGCAACGTCTACACCGGGGTTTATTGTCAATCGCGTTGCACGGCCGTTTTATGCCGAAGGCTTGCGTCTTCTGCTGGAACGCGCCGCCGATCCTGCGACACTCGATGCGGTGATGCGCGAAGCAGGTGGCTTTCGCATGGGCCCCTTCGAGCTGATGGACCTGATCGGACATGACGTGAATTACGCTGTCACGCAATCAGTGTTCGACGCGTATTATCAAGACCCGCGCTTCACGCCATCCATCATCCAGAAAGAATTACTGAACGCCGGTTTTCTGGGCCGTAAATCCGGGCGCGGCTTTTATCTTTATGGCGAGGGTGCGAAGCCACCCGTGCCACAACAACATCCGGATTGCAGCTATCCCGGCAAGCCAGTACTGAACAAGAGCTCGGTCATTGGCAGCACTATCGCCGCTCGTCTGGGAGCGGCGGGCAAAGAGTTTGGTCTAACTGAATCCGGCATCGCTGATGCACCGCTGCTCACCGTGAATGGTGCATCGCTGTACCTGACGGATGGACGAAGCGCGACCGCACGTGCTGCAGAGCATGGCAAGCCGGATACGGTGCTGATCGATCTCGCACTGGATTTTGAGAAGACTACACGCGTTGCGATCGCCGCAGCGGAGCAGTGCTCGGCTGCGGCACGTGACGTCATTGCCGCCGTGTTGCAGGCTGCCGGTTACCGAGTGACCTTGCTGCGCGATGTACCGGGCATGGCAGTGATGCGCACGGTCGCCATGTTGGCCAATGAAGCAGCGGATGCAGTGAATCAAGGGGTATGCAGCGCCGTGGATGCAGATCTCGCGATGCAAAAGGGCGTCAATTACCCAATAGGGCCATTGGCCTGGGCCGAGCGCATCGGTGTCGACAAGTTGCTGCGCGTTTTACAGAACCTGAGCGAGGAATATGGCGAGGACAGGTACCGCGCATCGCAGTTGCTGCGGCGTGTGGTCGCCAGTGGCAAGCTATCGTTCAGCCCCGCGTAGAAACGAACTGCGCAACTGCGTCTGACAGCAGCTGCGGCTGGTCGCGGTGCGGTGAATGCCCGCAGTCCGCGACTGGTACGACGATGGCATCGGGAAGTACTCTCTGAATGCCGTAGACCTGTTCCATCGTGCCGTATTCATCATCTTCGCCCTGTATCGCCAGCAGCGGGCAGCGTATGTTTTCCAGCTCGGCCTCGATCGACCAGCTGCGAAAGGCCGGCGACAGCCATACATCATTCCAGCCAAAGAAAGCGGAGTCCACATCATCGTGATAACGGACGAGTCGCTCGCGTAGTCCCTGATGAAGATAGGCATCCCTTGCGATCTGTATGCTGGTGATGCTGATGTCTTCCACCATGATGTGCGGCGCGACGACGATCACGCCGGCGCACCGGCCTGAATATCTTGACGCATACAACAGGCTGATCGAGCCGCCATCGCTGTGGCCGAACAGCCAGGGATCAGATATACCCAGCGTTGACAGCAGCGCAGGCAATACCTCGAAAGCCTGCCGGTGCATGAAATCTGTATCCCAGTGCTCGTTTTTTTCTCTCGGGGTTGAGCGTCCGTAGCCTGGTCGCGAATACACCAGACCGCGCATGTTCAGCTGACGACACAGCTGATCGGGGAAATCCTTCCATAGCGCGACTGATCCCAGACCTTCATGGAGAAAGACCATTACCTGTGCTGCAGGGTCGGTGATGCCGACCCATTGCAGTTCGACACGGATCTGTCGCCCGCACCAGTCGATGTCGGTATGCACTACAGTTCCCGCAGTTTGAAACGCTGTATCTTGCCAGTCGCCGTCTTCGGCAGGTCATTGACGAAGTGGATTTCGCGCGGATACTTGTGCGGCGCCAGCCTGGTTTTCACGTAGGCTTTGAGTTCCGCATCAATGTGATGTGCTTGTGCCGAAGGATCACGCAGCACGACATACGCTATCGTCTTGATCAATCCTTTCTCATCCGGTTTGCCGACCACTGCGCATTCCAGTACAGCCTCATGGCCCATCAATGCCGATTCGACCTCGATCGGCGATACATACTGGCCGCTGACTTTCAGCATGTCATCGCTGCGACCGGCATAGGTGTAGTAACCGTCGGCATCCATCACATATTTGTCCCCGCTTTTCACCCAGCTACCCTGGAAGGTCGCGATGCTTTTTTCTCGCTGAGTCCAGTACAGGTGCGCGGCGCTTGGGCCGTGTATGTACAGATCACCGACTTCGCCAGCAGGTACGGGCTGGCCTTGTTCATTGCGTAGCTCCACCTGATAGCCTGCCACCGGCGTGCCGGTGGTGCCGTATCTGACTTTGCCTGCTTGGTTGGACAGGAAGATATGCAGCATTTCGGTTGAACCGAGACCGTCCAGAATGTCGCAACCGGTATGTGCACTGAATTTTTCACCAACTTCTTTCGGTAGCGCCTCCCCTGCGGAAGCGCAAACACGTAATTTCAGCTGCGCGCGGGCAGGAAGCTCCGGTGAAGCGAGCATCGCGACATACAGGGTAGGTACACCGTAGAAGACCGTGGGCTGATAGCTGACCAGCCGCTCGAATACTGCAGCCGGCGTCGGACGCTCGGCCATCAGCAGTACTGAGGCACCGACCGACAAAGGGAAGGTCAGTGCATTGCCCAGCCCATAGGCAAAGAACAGCTTCGCGGCAGAAAACACCAGATCATCTTCGCGCAGACCGAGCACCGGCTTGCCATACAGTTCTGCGGTCCAGTAGAGGTTTGCATGCGAGTGCACAGTGCCCTTGGGCTGGCCGGTCGAGCCACTGGAATACAGCCAGAACGCGAACTGATCCGCATGCGTGTCTGCGTAAGCGTTATCTGGCAAAGGCTCAGCGTCTAGCAGCTGACGGAAAGTATTCTCTGCAGCATCTCCACCAGCAACGATGACCGGCACATTCATGCGCGCCTGTGCCAGCGCATCCTTCACGACGGGCAGCAAGGAAGCGGAGACAATAATCAGCTTCGCATCGCTGTGTCTGAGCATATAAGCGTAATTATCGGCTGGCAGCAGGGTGTTGACCGGCACAGGTACGATGCCCGCGAACAGTGCCCCGAGAAAGGCCACTGGCATATCCACTGTATCTTGCATCACCAGCAGGATGCGCTGCTCAGGCTGCACGCCACGTTTCAGCAGCGCTGCCGCAAAGCGCCGGGTACGCAGATCGAGTTCCCCGTAGCTGATCTCGTGATGATCATCGCGGTATGCGAGCTTGCTGGCGCGGCGCGCATTCAGCGTAAGTAGATGACGAGCGAAATTGAAGCGCTCAGGCGGTGCCCGGTGCGTTGTGTGCATGTGTTGTCTCCCCCGGCCGACGCTTATTTTGTTATTTGCCGTGCCGCTTTTCTCAGTGGTTGCTGCGGTTTGCCTGTTTTCTCAGATTTTTAATTCCGTGCTGTGCTGTGCCAGCAGTTCCAGTACATTCGCGGGCGCCTGAATGGCGCTCTTGCGATGATAGAAACCGAGGGCTCGCAGGCCGCCCAGCTCTTCGCCGCCGCCAGCGCGTCCAGGTCCACCGTGTATGGAACCTGGCATCACATTGCCATGGCCCGTATGGGTCTTGGCCACTTCCGGGCTGACGACATGTACTCGGCCATGCGAGGCGGCAAGCGCTCCGGCGGTGTCTGCCATCCACTGCGCATCGGCGCTGTAGACCGATGCGACCAGTGATCCCAAGCCCCGGTGGGCGATATCGATTGCATGCGCGGCATCCTTGTAGCCAATCAGCGAGGAGACCGGGCCGAACACTTCATGCCGATGCACTTCCACTGCCGCATCGGCGTCGCGCACACCGAGCAATGTCGCGCCCATGCATGCGGATTTTTCATCAGCGTCGAGCAGCGGCTGTGCTGTGCCGTCGAACAGCACGCTCGCTTCGGATGTCAGCAAGGCGAGGCCTTCGCGTGCGCTGTCGAATTGCTCGCGGCTGACCAGCGACCCCATGCCGGTATCAGCGTTACGTGGATTGCCGACGCGGATCGCTGCCAGTTTGCCTGCCGCTGCTTCTGCTACAGCATGCATCACGACTTTGGGGACCAGCGCGCGGCGCGGCGCGGTGCAGCGCTGGCCACTCTTGATCGTCATGTCCCTGACCAGATTGTCGACAAACAGATCGAAGGCAGCGGTGCCGGGCAGCGCATCTTCGCCGAGTACCGTGACATTGAGGCTGTCGGCCTCAATATTGGTTCGCACTGAGTTGCGCGCAACTGCGGGATGGTTGCGCAGCTTTGCTCCGGTGTCTGCGGAGCCCGTGAAAGAGAGCACATCGAAAGGAGTCAGCGCATCGAGTAATCCGGCTGAGCTGCCGCAGACGATCGACATTGCACCTTTCGGGAAAACACCTGATTCAATCACATCGGCCACCATGCGATGCGTCAGCCATGCGGTCACGGTCGCGGGTTTTACCACGACGGGCACACCGGACAGCAGCGCCGGTGCCGCTTTCTCCCAGAGTCCCCACGCTGGGAAGTTGAAGGCATTGATGAACAGCGCGAGGCCGCGTATTGGCACCATCAGGTGCTGCGACTGAAACAACTGGTCTTTGGACAGGATGCCGGCGGCACCATCTTTCAGCGTGCGCGCATCGCCGAGCGCCGCGCCTAGCTTTGCGTAATAGCCGAGTGTGAATAGCCCGCCTTCAATATCGACAGCGGAATCGTTTTTCGTGGTGCCAGAGTTTGCCAGCGAGATCGCGTAGTACTCATCCTTTTTGGCCTGCATCACCTTCGCCGCCTCGGTCAGCATGGCCGCCCGTTGTGCGTAGGTCATCGCTTGCAGCGCTCGTCCACCTTCCTGGCGTGCGTAAGTAAAAGCGTCGGACAGTCCCGCCGCTGCGCCGCCGGTCGCGGCGAGTACTTCGCCGGTGACCGGATCGGTGAGGGTATGCGCGGTCGACGAAGCAGCTTGCCATTCGCCATTCAAATAATTGTTCAGGAAGTGGGTCATGATGAATATGGGTGGGTGTAGGTAGGTAGCTTAGCCAGTGTACCGGGGCGAATATCTGGCAGAAAGGCAGGCGGTTTGCCGTCGTTGGTGTTTTTGGATAATGAATTTATAATGCATCGACAATTGAGTGTAAGTGCAATATCTTGCGTGCGTCAAGGATGCCACCGAACGACCCATGAATGCTTCGCCCGAGAAAGACCCATTCCTCGCCGCGCTGGGCGAGCGCCTGAAACTTTTGCGCGCCCGCCGTGGCCTCACCCGCAAGGCGCTTGCGCACCTGGCCGAGGTGTCGGAGCGCCATGTCGCCAATGTCGAGTCCGGCGTCGGTAATGCATCGATCCAGTTCTTACGGCAGTTGTGCGCCGTGTTGAATTGCTCGCTGGCGGAGATGACGGGCGACGAAACGGCTTCCTCTGCGGACTGGCTGATGATCCGCGAGATACTGCGCGGCCGCAGCGAACAAGAGCTGGCCAAGGCGCGCGCGGTGCTGGCTGAATTATTTGAATCGCCGACCAGCGAGGCCAGCCGCCGGCGTCGGGTTGCGCTGATTGGTCTGCGCGGCGCAGGTAAGTCCACACTTGGCCGCATGCTGGCTTCCCACTGGAATGTGCCTTTTATCGAGCTCTCCGGCGTCATCGAACAGATCGCCGGCTGCAGCATCGCCGAGATCCATGCGCTGTATGGCCAGACCGCCTACCGTCGCTACGAGCAGCGCGCGCTGGAGGACGTGATCCAGCATCATGCACAGGCCGTTATTGCCACGCCGGGCGGCATCGTGTCCGAACCGGCGACCTTCAATTTCCTGCTGTCCCATTGCTATACGGTCTGGTTGAGGGCCACGCCCGATCAGCACATGGCTCGAGTAATCGCGCAGGGCGACTCACGGCCGATGTCGGGTAATCGCGAGGCTATGGAAGACCTCAAGCGTATTCTCGAAAGCCGTTCACAGTTCTACTCCAAGGCGGATTGCATTTTTGATACGGGGCACGCCAGCGCTCAAGCGGGTCTGGCCGCGCTGCTCAAGCAGCTGGACGGAGAAATCGGGGTGGGGCAGAAGCATGCTGCTTGACGGCTGATCCATTCATGCAATATAGTGCTTCTACTGAAAAATAAATGCACCATATTGCAAGCGAGAGAGTCATGAGCGCATCCTTCGTCGTCAACTACGAGACCTCCCCGGAACACTATCGTCACTGGACGCTGGAGACTGACGGACCAGTCGCGACCCTCACCATGAAAGTCGATGAGGATGGCGGACTGCGCGAAGGCTACAAGCTCAAGCTGAATTCATACGATCTCGGCGTCGATATCGAATTACATGACGCCGTGCAGCGCATCCGGTTCGAGCATCCTGAAGTGCGCACCGTGGTAATTACCGGTGGACGCGACCGCATCTTCTGCTCGGGCGCGAATATTTTCATGCTCGGCAAATCCTCGCACGCATGGAAGGTCAACTTCTGCAAATTCACGAACGAGACGCGCAATGGGCTGGAAGACTCCAGCCAGCACTCCGGTCTGAAATTCCTCGCCGCGGTGAATGGCGCTTGTGCCGGTGGTGGCTATGAGCTGGCCGCAGCATGTGACGAGATCATTCTGGTGGATGACCGATCATCTGCTGTCAGCCTGCCGGAAGTACCGCTGCTCGGTGTGCTGCCCGGCACCGGTGGTCTGACGCGCCTGACCGACAAGCGCAAGGTGCGCCATGATCATGCCGATATTTTTTGCACGACCTCCGAAGGCGTGCGCGGGCAGAAGGCGAAAGACTGGAAGCTGGTGGACGAGATCATCAAGCCGGCGGCATTTGCCGAGGCTGTTCGTGCGCGCGCCCTAAAGCTGGCCGAACAAAGCGATCGTCCTGCCAATGGCAGGGGCGTCAAGCTCACGCCGCTGTCACGCCGATTCTCCGGCGATGGCGCAGAGTATGACTACGTGTCAGTCAAGCTGGACCGTGCTGCTCGCACTGCGACGATCACGGTGAAAGCCCCGGCAAACAATCAGCCCTCCGATATCGCTGGTATCGAAGCCGCAGGCGTGCACTGGTGGCCGCTGCAAATGGGTCGCGAACTCGATGACGCGATACTGCACCTGCGCACGAATGAAATTGATATCGGCACCTGGTTGCTCAAGACCGAGGGCGATGCAGCGAAAGTGCTAGCCTGCGACAAGACACTGATCGCTCATCAGTCGCACTGGCTGGTGCGCGAGGTGACTGGACTGCTGCGCCGTGCATTTGCGCGCATTGATGTTTCATCGCGCAGTCTGTTTGCGCTGATTGACGAAGGCTCTTGCTTTGCCGGCACACTGGCTGAACTGGCCTTCGCAGCCGACCGCAGTTATATGCTCGCGCTGCCGGACACGCCCGAGACGGCACCGAAACTCATATTGTCCGAGATGAATTTTGGTTTGCTGCCGCTGATCACTGGACAGTCGCGTCTGTCGCGGCGTTTTTATGATGATGAAGTGCCATTGTCCGCGGCCAGAGCGCAGATCGGCAAGGCGCTGGATGCCGATGCCGCGATGGAGCTCGGCCTGATCACCTCGAATCCAGATGATATTGACTGGGCTGACGAGATCCGTCTCGCGCTGGAAGAGCGCGCGAGCATGTCGCCCGATGCGCTGACCGGTATGGAAGCCAATCTGCGCTTCAATGGTAAAGAGAATATGGCGACCCGTGTGTTTGGCCGACTGTCTGCCTGGCAGAACTGGATCTTCAATCGCCCGAACGCAGTAGGCGAGGCTGGCGCGCTGAAAGTGTATGGCAGCGGCAGCAAGGCGAAATTCGATTTCGACCGCGTCTGAACAAACTAAATACCAGAATTAAATACCCCTAATCATTTGCTGATCCCCGAGAGGAGATATCGTGAGTTCAATTAATTACAGCGAAAAAATACCGAACAATGTGAACCTGTCAGAAGACCGTACCCTGCAGCGTGCGCTGGAACACTGGCAGCCAAACTACCTGCAGTGGTGGCAGGACATGGGCCCGGATGGTTCGCAGAATTTCGACGTTTATCTGCGCACCGCCATCAGCACCACGCCCGACGGCTGGGCACAGTTTGGTCATGTGAAGATGCCGGATTATCGCTGGGGTATTTTCCTCGCTGCGCAGGAGGAAGGTCGTCAAGTAAATTTTGGCGAACACAAAGGAGAGGCAGCCTGGCAGGACGTTCCGGGAGAGCATCGCGCCAATCTGCGTCGTATCATCGTCACACAGGGTGACACCGAACCAGCCTCAGTCGAGCAGCAGCGTCATCTCGGACTGACTGCGCCTTCGCAGTACGACCTGCGCAATCTGTTCCAGATCAATGTGGAAGAGGGTCGCCATCTGTGGGCGATGGTCTATCTGCTGCACAAATACTTTGGCCGTGATGGTCGCGAGGAAGCTGAGGCCATGCTGCATCGTCACTCCGGCTCACAGGACAATCCGCGCATTCTCGAGGCGTTTAATGAAGAGACGCCCGACTGGCTGGCGTTCTACATGTTCACCTACTTTACCGATCGCGACGGCAAGTTCCAGCTGTGCGCACTCGCGGAATCGGGTTTTGATCCGCTATCGCGTACCTGCCGCTTCATGCTGACCGAGGAAGCGCATCACATGTTCGTCGGTGAGTCCGGCGTGTCGCGTACGCTGCAGCGTACTTGCGAGATCATGAAACAGCACGGCATCGAAGATCCGGAGCAAGTGCGTCAGCATGGCGTGATCGATTTGCAGACCATACAGCGCTATCTGAATTTCCATTTCAGCGTCACCATCGATCTGTTCGGCGCTGATCAGTCATCCAATGCCGCAACCTTCTACAGCTCAGGCCTGAAGGGGCGCTACGAAGAGACTAAGCGTACCGATGATCATCAGCTCAAGGGCGACCACTACAAAATCCTGGAAGTCAAGGATGGCAAGCTGATCGAGAAAGAAGTGCCGATGCTGAACGCATTGAATGAAGTGCTGCGCGACGATTACATCAAAGATTCCATTGCCGGTATCAATCGCTGGAACAAGGTGCTTGAGAAGGCGGGCGTTTCCTTCCGTCTGCAGGCGCCGCACAAGGCGTTCAATCGTCATATTGGTTCATTTTCGGGTATGCGCGTGTCGCCGGATGGGCGCATCATTTCCGAAGCCGAATGGCAGGCGAATGTGCGCAACTGGCTGCCCAGCGAAGAAGACCGCGCCTATGTTGCCTCGCTGATGGGTCGTGTGGTCGAGCCGGGCAAGATGGCGAACTGGATCGCCCCGCCCGCGATCGGCATCAATCGTCAGCCAGTTGAATTCGAGTACGTGCGCTTTAACTGACTGGACGATGCCGATGAGCGCGATGGAAACCGAGGTGCTGATCCGTCAGCACCTGATCGATCCTGAAGTCTGCATACGCTGCAACACCTGCGAAGAGACTTGTCCTATCGATGCGATCACCCATGATGATCGCAACTACGTAGTTGACCCGGCGATCTGCAATGGCTGCAATGCGTGTGTACCGCCTTGCCCGACCGGTTCTATCGATAACTGGCGTACGGTGGCGAAGTCGAATGCCTACTCAGTCGAAGATCAGCTCGGCTGGGATGAGCTACCCCCGGAGCAGGTGCTTGAAGGCGAGGTGATGGCCGTCGTGACGCCGGAGCCGGCGCAACAGCAGAATGCCGCAGTCTCCGCGACATCGGTCAAAGCACCGCATTCCGCCGAGAAGCCACATCTGAACCTTTTCGATATTCGTAATCCGGTCACGGCCACCATTGCGGGTAACTACCGGCTGACCGCCGAGGATGCTGAGAGCGACATCCGGCACATCGTGCTGGATTTCGGTAATCACTTGTTCCCGGTGTTGGAAGGTCAATCCATCGGCATCATCCCGCCGGGAGTGGATGCTTCGGGCAAGCCGCACTACCTGCGCATGTACTCCATCGCCAGTCCCCGAGACGGCGAGCGCTCCGGCTATAACAATCTTTCGCTGACCGTAAAGCGTGTGATCAGCGAGCAGGATGGCAAAGTCATCAGGGGCATTGCGTCGAACTATCTGTGCGATCTGAAAAAGGGCGACCGCGTACAGGTGGCCGGGCCTTTTGGCGACCGTTTCCTGATGCCGAATCATGCGAGCTCGAATTTGCTGATGATCTGCACCGGTACGGGTGCGGCACCGATGCGGGCAATGACGGAATATCGCCGCCGTTTGCAGGTGCAAGGAAAGCCGGTGGAAGGTAAGCTGATGCTGTTCTTTGGCGCGCGCAACCCCGATGAGCTGCCGTACTTCGGACCTTTGCTGAAGCTCCCTCCCAGTCTGATCGACAAGCATTTTGCGTTCTCGCGCCTGCCGGGCGAACCGCGCTGCTATGTGCAGGACAAAATGCGCGAGACCGCGCCGGCAGTCGCTGAACTGCTGAAGTCCGACACCTATGTATACATCTGTGGCCTGAAGGGTATGGAAGCCGGCGTGATGGAGGCGCTGCGCGATATCTGCACGACTGCAGGCATGAGCTGGGAAGCGCTGCACCAGACGATGGTGAACGAGGGACGCTTCCACGTAGAGACCTACTGATCACCAAGTGCTGTTCCCATCGATAAAAGCGGCCAGTGGTCTGACAGATCACCGGCCGCTTTCTTTTACCTGCGCATGGAGTCACTCAGAGGGTGATGATGCTGTTACCGATCCGGACGAATTTATTGCATCGAGTGCATCGAGAATGCGCTGATTTGATCCTAAGCATCGTTGATGTTCGCTCATTTCTGTCTGAAAGTGTACGGGATCCATGTCATTTTCCCTGGTGCGCAGTGCTTCGATTGCCTCCATCAATCTCTGCTGTGCTTCCAATGCCAGATCAGTGACCGTCTTGCCATCTTCGTCTAGATAATTGGGGTTCGCATTCAGCTGCAGCATCGTCAGCGCCATGGCAGCGTGATGAAATTTAGTGGCTACCTGAAGCATAGTCGCAACAGGCAGGGGATCCAGATCATGCCTTTCCGCCTCATGGAAAAGCGCAATAAATTTGGCCCGGTGCAGCGCATTGTCCGGATCTGACTGCCACGCTTTTCCCAGCGCGGAAATCATTTTTATCACACTCCTTGTCGTGAGCGGACAGTAATCTGCTGAGAACTGAAACGCTCGTTCCAGAAGACTGAGGGTTTTGTCGGATTGCATCGCGCGTGCCAACATGTTTTCGGTGTGGTCGCGCAGCATTTTTTTCTGGTCGAGCTCAGCGGCGATGGTATCGACCGTCTTTGTCCAGCCGCGCCTGACAGCGCGTTCAAGAACGCTGCTGCGATTGAGGTCTAGCTTGCGGGGATTGGAGATAAGCGGGCAACCGAGCTTTGCAATCCAGTCGATGACCGGATCCAGATTTTCCTTTCCGGGATCAACAAGAATTCTCAGTACCAGTGATGAAGCGTCGATGTCCGTGAAATCCAGCCCGGAAGCGTCGATCTGTTTCATAGTGTCGCGCAATTGTTGGTACGAAGATGGTGAAGGATGCCAGAGGAGATGCTCGATATTTTTTTCAAGTGCAGAGAACAGTTGCCGCGCTCCTCCGTTCGCGCGAGATGTTGACGTGATGGACAATGTTTTTTCCGTGCTGGAGGCGGGCGCGCCAATGCTCGAGGTTGTGGTTCGCGGAGATGAGAACGGTGTAGATTGCGGCGCACTGATCAGCGATTCTTGCGCGGGAGGATGCGAAGTCCGTGCATCAGAGGTAGGTGGGGTGATGCTCACTTGCTTTGCGGGCGGGAACGCAATGGCGAGTACAGGCACTGAGGCTGCGGTTGGTGACGGGATCGTGGTCGATGAGACACCTGAAGACGATGAGGCTGGGGTCTGCAGCGGGTGTCGCCAGTCGATAGATGCGGGAAGAGCCGCATAGCTGCTGACCAGTGGCGGGAATCTGTCATCGGATGCCGTTATCGTCATCGGCGCGGAGGATGGCGAGGCAGCCGAGGACGCAAGGCTTTCATGGTATCCGGTCGACGATGAGAGCGTCGTCGTCTTTTCTCTGCTTTTCATCGCAGGTTTTTTTTCATTGAATGATGCTTCAGGAGGTGTCTTTGCACCTGAAAGCATTTTTTTTAATTTGCCAAACGGAGAGCTGGACTTTTCTGTTAGTTGTTGGGTGAGCTGGGTGCGAGAACTTGAGTTCAATGCCATCTGGATCAATCCTTCGATATATCAGGAGGTCAAAACGGGTGTTCTGACTGAGAAGATTCGATGTCTTAAAAAGTAACAGACGGCAATCAGTATTCGATAAAAGAATTTTGTTCCTAGTCAATTGCTAATTTTCATTGGTCTCGTTGTCAAAAATTCGGTAGTCGAACGAATTGATCCAATAATTTCGATATCACAATAAGTGCAGTGCATGAGGTGAGGTTTACTGCACTGATTTTTTCGATAAATCGAGAAAGCTCAGCATCCTTTCATTGCGGTGTAATTGAGCGAGTAATATGGAGGTAATTTTCTGATACTGATGTCGTGTGAATTGAGTCTTAGCTTTCACGACCTCGTCAATTTCGCCGAGCAAAGCGCTCCGTTGCCGGGATAGTTGATCCCGAACGCTCGGCTGGTGATCGCTTTTTTCATCGGGGCTGGCGCCATACCGCAAAAGTACAGCAAACAAGCGATAATTCCCGCGGCGAACGGCTCTTGAAAGTGCGCTTTCTTCATTAACCATGATGTCGTTTGCCGATATGCCGGTCAGATTGAGCACCACATCCAGCTTGACCAGATATTGATCTTTGTGCCTGGTATTCTCCGATTCGACGATCAGCTGACCGATCAGGCAGTACAGCGATTCATTCGCGAAACAGAAGCCCAGTTCAAAAGCCATCTCCAGCAAGTCTTCGAAATCATCTGGCGAGATAGCGGGGCCTGTCATCCCGCAGAGCTGCGCTTCAAAATCATCTTGTTCGTGACTTGACGGAGGCTGATGCTGTTGCCAATGCTGTAGCAGCTGTATAGCTCTTGATAGCGGCGCATCATTCGGTATCGGGTATCGCAGGCGCTCGCTGAGACGGGCTAGTATCAACATCGTCAGCAAAGGTGGGGCAGCAGATTCCGCATGAGACCAGAGTAAATCAAGTACACGGTGTTGGCCGCAGAGCATCATGTCGCTCATGATCAGTACTTCCAATTCCTCCAGCAACCCATTGTCATTTGCGGCAGACAGCAGATAAGCTAATGATCGCTTTTCATGTACGTTGAACAGTGTGGCGCCTGAACCGGCCAGACAACGTAATGTCGCCGACGCTACCGATCGCACATCGATGGCACTGAGATTGCCGGGCTTGCACTTTGCGTCATTGGTCTCACTGCCGCTAAATAATCCATGGCTGCGAAAAATGCGCGATACCAGAGATGAAGCATCGGTCCCTTCAAGGGAACGGTTGTTCAGGCCGATATCGGTGACGACCTGCATCAGCGCTGCGCGCGTCTCTTGACACGGACGCCAGAAAAAATGCTCGAAATAACGAGCCAGCTGATCCAGTCGCGGTTGATGAGGTGATTGCCTCGCCACCGGCACTGACATGCTTTGATTCGCGGGTTCCTGAATCTCGATTTCTGAGAAAGACTGCGTGAGCGGATGATACAGTGCGTTTTTCCTTGAAAGTATCCGCGGAGCTTTTGCGGGCGCTGGATTCGATCTTTCGACGGATTGCCTGGTATCAGTCGAGGCGATGCCTGTCGTTGATGAAATGATCACTGCATCGGCAGCGTCCGTGGCAGCCTGCGCCGCGCGGCCGGCCAGAGGGTGAGTCATGAGAGATTCCTGGAGATTTTCGTTGGGGTTGAGGAATTGATGCGCGAACGTGGCTAAGTGCCGGCGCCATCGGTAGGTAGGACTTACGATAAGCCAGGTTCCGTCGCGTGAGCGATTTGCATGTCTGGCCTGTTTACCCATCAATTTCACTAGGGTTTCTGCGTTGACCGATCGGTCAGCATTTACTATCGGGCAATCACGCTCTAAAAAGCGTAGTCGTATCTAAAAATATAAGTGTGCGGGGGACGATGAGGACGGTATTTTTCCGGCGGTGCCGGGCATGGATGGCCACGCTGCTCCTGGCCAGCGCTTCGACCCACGCAGTGACACTCCAAAAAGCTGACGTCGCTAACAACCTGTCGAACCAATATATCGTTGGCGATATCAATCCCAATATTCCGGTCTGGCCACTGTTCGCGCGCGACTCTGCGGGTGCGAATGAAAAGCCCAGGCTGGTCGGTTATGCGTTTGAATCGGTCGATTTTGAACCCGTACGCGGCTATGGTGGCAAGCCGATCAATATTCTGGTGGCGATCGATGCCGAGGGTAATTTCGTGCTGTCGAAGCTTCTCGATCATCGTGAGCCTTTGTTTCGCTCCGAAGTCGGCATTGCCAAGCTGACCGAGTTCGCCTCGCAATATGTCGGCATTACCGTTCGCCATGAAACCCATCTGCAAAACTTTCGCGCAAAGACATCGCACGATGACAAGCGTGCTTATCTACACGGAGTGCAGGCCGGCACAGTAACTGCCAAGGCGATCGATCGCACCATTCTTCAGTCGGCGGCTTCGGTCGCGCGTGCGCACGAGGATGCGGCGAAGACGGGCAATGTCATCGGTGAGGGCGATTCAGTGGCTTTCACCAAAGGCAATCTGCGGAATGTCGAAGTCAAGCCGCTGAGCTGGGAGCAGCTGGTCTCGCGCCGCATGGTGGAGCCGATGGTGCTCACCCGCGGACAAATTGAAAAGGCCTTCGCCGGCACGCGCGCGGCTGGTGCAGACAAACAGTCAGCCTCACGTCCGGATGAAGTCGCGCTGCAGTTTCATCTGGCATTGGCCAGTCTGCCGCAGATCGGTCGTAATCTGCTTGGTGATGAAGGCTGGCGACTGCTCGTGGCCAACATGCGTGACAGTCAGGCGCTGGTGGTCAGCGAAAGCGGGCCGTTATTCAAGATGATGTACGAGAGCCAGCGCATTGTCGATGATTTGCCCTTCGTGCTGAAGCAGGATGGCAAGACCATCACGTTACGCTCCATCGCGTATGACAAGGGCCTGCTGGTACCAGGCTATCCGACCACCGCTCGAGTACATGTGCTGATCGTCGACAGCGCCACGCCGCTGGATCCCGCGAAGCCTTTCGAGCTGAGTTTTCGCATTGGCCGCCGCTTCGGCAGCTTTCCGAACCAGATTGCCTATGCTGAGTTCTACATGCCATATCGTTTTTACGGCTGGCGGGTAAAGGTATCAAACTGGATGGATGCCGACTGGGTCGACGCCTGGGGCAAGCGCAGCGGGGAGATTGCCGTACTGCTGGCCGGACTGGTGGTGCTCAGCATCGCCCTGCTGCGCCAGCGTGCAACGGCCTCTTCCGGGAGACGTCTGAGGACTTTTCGCATTGCTTATCTGCTGTTCACACTGGGCTTCATCGGCTGGTTCGCGCAGGGACAGCTGAGTATCGTGAACATCACGGCATCAATAGATGCACTCACCACAGGTAATGACCTGAGCTTCTTGCTGGCAGATCCAATGACCGTCATTCTGTGGATCTTCGTCGGTGTCACTCTGCTGGTGTGGGGGCGGGGCACCTTCTGCGGCTGGCTCTGCCCGTTCGGAGCCTTTCAGGAGCTGGTCAGCATTATCGCCACGCGCGTCGGTCTGAAACGGCGGCGTATTCGTGGCAGTATCGATCGCAAGCTGAAATGGCTGAAGTATCTGGTGCTGGCCGGCGTGGTTGCCACGATCTGGCTCGCGCCTACATCGACGGAGCTGGCGGTCGAAGTGGAGCCCTTCAAGACAGCGATCAGCCTGTACTTTGCACGTGACTGGCCCTATGTGGCCTGGGCGGTTGGACTGCTGGCGCTCAGTGTTTTCGTCTACCGCGGCTATTGTCGCTATATTTGCCCACTGGGAGCGGCGCTCGCGGTATTTAATCCGCTGCGACGCTGGGGCTGGATAAAGCGCCGCGATGCATGCGGCACACCATGCCAGACTTGCCGGCATCGCTGCGAGTATCAGTCCATCGCGCCGTCGGGCAAAGTCGCCTACAGCGAATGCTTCCAGTGCCTGGATTGCGTCGCGATCTATCATGACGATACGCAGTGCCTCCCGCTGATCCAGGAGCGCAAGCGCAAGGTCATCCACGTTCACGAAGAAAGGGCCGCCGCATGAATCCGACACGCAGACAATATCTCCGGCTGGGCATGGGTCTCGGTGCACTTGCCGTTTATCCGTCGCTGTCTCTGGCGGCCGCCGGTTCAGCCGTGCAGGACGCGTCAGCACGCCTCAGCTGGCACGAACGCTCGCTGACGGGTTTTGGTACCACGCTCTGGCTGCGTGCCGGTGATCCCAGCGCTGACAAGGCCGAGGCTGCACTAGAACACTCTGTGAAGTTATTGAGGCGGATCGAATCGCAAATGAGTCTGTTTGACGAGCACAGCGCGATCAGTCGTCTGAATCGTAATGGCGAGCTACATAAGCCCTCCCGCGAGCTGCTGCAGGTGATTGCGCTGTCCTCGAAGATTGCCACGGCCAGCAGCGGCGCATTCGACATCACGATGCAGCCTCTGTGGGAATTGTGGGCGCGCGCGCAGGCTGAATCTCGCCTGCCCGCACCGCACGAGCTACAGACCGCACGACAGCGTGTGAATTGGCGTGCGCTGCAGGCGAGCACTGATCGTATCCTGCTGAAGAAAGGGATGTCCCTGTCAATGAATGGCATCGCTCAGGGTTTTGCTGCGGATGCATTGCGTACGCAGATGCAAGCGATGGGCATACAGCATGCGATGCTCGACACCGGCGAGACAGCAGTGCTCGGCGCCGCCCCCGGTGGATCGCCGTGGCGCTTTGGTATTGAAGACGTCTATGTGAAAGAGGCAAAGCCGGCGCAGGCCGCGACCGTGCCGGATGGTTATGCACTCGCCACATCATCCGATGCGCACACCACGTTTACAGAAGATCGCTTGCATCACCACATTCTCGATCCGCGCACTGGTGATTCGCCGGGCTGGTGGTCTTCGGTCAGCGTGATGGCAAAAAGCGCGGCACTGGCCGACGGATTGACCAAGGTGTTTTTCATGTTGCCACCTGATCAGGTGGCGCAGGTAGCGAAGCGCTGGAACGTAGCGGTGATTTTGCAGGACAAGCAGGGCCGCTGGCGCCACGTCAGCGCATAAATGCTGTCTGTCGTAGACTGATGGAATGAAGCGACCGCTACTTTTATTCCTGCTATCTCTGTCACTCCTGTGTAGCGCAGCGCCAGCGCGCGCCGAATGGAAGCTCATCGACTTTACCGAAGAAGCGGCATTCTACATCGATGATTTTTTCGAGCCGGGTCAGAAAGCCAGAGTGTGGGAACTGGTGGACTATCACCAGTCCAATCAGTTCGGCAGTCATTCGGCGAAGATACTCTGGGAAGTCGATTGCGCTCGCAGCATGGTGCGCACCCTTAGCTTTTCTTCGCATCCGCACCGCATGGGTATAGGCGAACCCGTCAGCGTTGAAAATAACCCGGGTGAATGGGCGCTACCCCCGGAATACTCTCCCCAGGAATCGGTGTTCATCCTCGCCTGCGGCTTCGAGCCCAGCGCCGGACCGAAAACCTGAACGCGCGCTGACACCAGACGGCTTGCCTGTCCCAGGGAGACGCTGAATAAATCCGCGTCTTGTAGCGAGCCAGCGCAGCTGTGCGACGCAGGGTCCAGCAAAATCAAGGGCTTGTCACAATGGCTTGGGCTGCAAAAATTTCCGTTTTTATTCAATCAGCGCTTCACAATTGGATTATTGATTTAATAAATCGATAAAATTTTTTATCGTGACGGCTCAGTATTCTTGCCATTCTGCCCGTTATTCAGGGAATTCCCGGCTAAAATGCGCGGACAACAAAAATAATAACAAAAACAACATTCCCGAAATGGCGAAGAGGAGCGTCCTTGAAGATCAGTTTTCTGCGGCTGTCGCCGTCCAGTCCGCACACGAAGATCGAACCGATCCTGTTTGAATGGTTCACGCTGATCGGCATGTTTCTGTTCGCCGCGTGGCTGCTGGGTCTGAAAGGCGTCTGGCAGCTGCTGCTGCAATCTGATCCCACCGGCATCACCTTCATCATCATCATCCTTTTTTGCACAGCGACGCTCTGGTGCGGCACCCGCAGCCGCGAACTCGACCGCCAGCGTCAGAGCCTGGAGCATCAGATCTCGAATCCCGGCAGCGCGCCTGCTGAAGGCTGCTGGTCTCATGCGTACTGGGAGGCGCTCAGGTCGAATCCGCGCGACTCAGGCGCGCCGATGGATCTGCTGACCGAGAAGACCCATGGTTGTCACAGCACCGCGTGGTGGGTGAATGGCTTGCAGCTCAAGCTGGGTCTGCTCGGCAAGGTGATCGGCTTCTCGATGCTGGCGATGCAGATCGGTCATATGCAGAGTTTCGATCAGTCACAGGCGCAGGAGATGCTGCGTGATCTGACCACGGGTCTTGGCGTTGCGCTGCTGACCACGATGGTCGGTCTGGTCGCTAACATTCTGCTGGGGCTGCAACTGACGCGACTGGATCGCTTTGCAGATGATCTGGTCGCGCGCGCGCAGACGCGCGGACTGAAGATCAAGGCATCGGACTGACCGGGAACAAAAGGAAAGCCGATGCGCAATCGCCGTAAATCACGGGAGCAGGAAGTCGACCCGATGTATGACATGTTGTTCAACATGCTCATCGCGTTCGTATTTTGCTTCATCATCGCTTTCATCTCGATCAATCCTAAGGCCGAGAAAAACGGTGACATCCCCGCCAAGGCCGAGTTCATCATCACGCTGTCTTGGCCTGACAATGATCCTAATGATCTCGATCTGTGGACGCAGGGTCCGTCGGGAGAGGTGGTCTGGTTCCGCAACCGTGAGGCCGGGCTGATGCACCTCGATCGCGACGACCGGGGCAGCTCAAACAATACCATCATGGTCAATGGCAAAAAGGTGGTGAACCCGCTGCGTCAGGAGGTGACCACGATACGCAGCATCGTGCCCGGCGAATATGTCGCCAATGTGCATTACTACGAAACCAAGGACCTTGATCCGGGAGAGCCGAAATCAGGCCAGCCGGTCGAGGCGACGCTGACGGTCATCAAGGTCAATCCCAAAGCCGAGGTCGTCTTTTACGGTCAGGCCACGCTGGAAGGGCGCGGCAAGGAAGCCACGATGGTGCGCTTTACCGTCGAGCCGAATGGTTCGGTCACCAACGTCAACACTATTCCCAAGTCTTTAACGAAGTCGATCACATGACCCTTACTCTGATCATCGCATTTGCGATCTTTGTTTTCCTGTTCGCGTTGGCGATCGTATTCTCGGGCTGGCCGCGCTGGCTCAAGGGCGTGCTGACGCTGGGCGTCTGCGCGTTTTATTTCTATGGCTATCAGGCCGTTTTCAGCCTTCTGGGTAATCCCAGCGGCGATCCGCTGCCGGCACGCTTTCTGATGATTGCTGCTGTCGTCGAGGAGCCGCGGCCAAAGTATCCCGGTGCGCTCTACCTGTGGGTGACGCCGAT
>JACCDH010210386.1_pt1 | contig 36392 bp, 34 predicted proteins | sample 7442481 | NCBI WGS metagenome assembly JACCDH01 (sample SAMN15323433, study PRJNA562643) | freshwater metagenome | isolation source: river surface water | place: USA:Blue River Watershed | collected 2017-08-15 | reverse complement strand
TTCATCGTATGAAAGATAAATTTAAAGAATTTAAGCCCTCGAGTTGGGCCATCGATAATAAGACTTCGATTTATGTAATCACTGTCTTATTATCTGTGATAGGTTTCTTTGCCTATCAAAATTTACCTAAAGAAAATTTTCCGGAGATTACAATTCCGAAAATTTTCATCTCTACTGTTTACCCTGGGACTTCACCAGAGAATATGGAGAATTTGGTAACAAAACAGATTGAAAAACAATTGAAGTCGACGACTGGATTAAAGAAAGTAACTTCTAATTCATATCAAGATTATTCAGTAATAGTAGCTGAGTTTAATACTAATATTGATATTAAGGATGCTAAGCAGAGGGTTAAAGATGCAGTTGATAAAGCTAAGACTGATTTACCTTCAAATCTTCCTTCTGATCCGAATATTCAAGATATTAACTTATCAGATTTGCCGATCTTATTTTTAAATATATCGGGAGATTATGACTTGAAAAAGTTGAAAGAATACGCTGATATGTTGAAAGATAGAGTAGAGGGTATGAAAGAGATTTCAGGCGTAGATATTGTAGGAGCATTAGATCAAGAAATTCAAATTAATGTTGATTTAAATAAGATGAATGCTGCTCAAATTTCTTTTGGAGATATTGAAAGAGCAATCGGATATGAAAACATTTCGGCATCTGGTGGAACAATTAAAATTGATGGTGTTAGAAGAACACTAAATATTAAAAAAGAATTCCCTGATGCATTAGATATTTCAAATACCATCATCAAAACTCCAACAGGTGGATCAGTATATTTAAAAGATATTGCACAGGTTGTCGATGCCTTTAAAGAGCAAGAAAGTTTTGCTCGTTTATATGGTAAGAACGTAATCACCTTAAATGTGAAAAAGCGTTCTGGAGAAAACTTAATTGAAGCTTCTGATAAGATTAGAGAAATTGTGAAGGAGATGAAAGCTAATGAATTTCCTAAAGGATTAGAAGTTAAAATTACTGGTGATCAATCAGACAAAACTCGTGTAACCTTACATGATTTGATAAATACAATTATCATAGGTTTCGTATTAGTTACCATCATATTAATGTTCTTCATGGGTGTTACGAATGCAATTTTCGTTGCATTATCGGTGCCTTTATCTATGGCAGTTGCATTTATTGCAATGCCGGCATTAGGTGGGGTATTCGGATTTAGTTTTACGATGAACATGATTGTATTGTTCTCGTTCTTATTAGGTTTAGGTATCGTAGTTGATGATGCGATTGTTGTAATTGAAAATACACACCGTATTTTTGATAATGGTAAAGTTCCAATTAAGACTGCTGCGAAAAAAGCAACTGGTGAAGTTTTCTTACCTGTATTATCAGGTACATTAACAACCTTAGCACCATTCGTGCCTTTATTATTCTGGCCTGGTATTATTGGTAAATTCATGTTCTATTTACCTGTTACCCTAATCATAACACTTTTAGCATCTCTTTTAGTTGCTTACATCATTAATCCGGTTTTCGCCGTAGATTTCATGAAGCCACACAATACTGATGAGCATCATAAACCTACATTTGATAAAAAGGTTAAAAAGAATGTGATCAGAATGGCTGTGATTGCAGTGATTGGATATTTAATTGCATTCGGTTTAGGAAACTTTATAGTTGTATTAACATTACTTTATCTTTTAAATCATTTCTATTTAGAAGGATGGGTACTAAAGTTTCAAACAAGTGCATGGCCTAGATTTCAAAATTGGTATGCAAAGAAATTAGAATATGCATTACATAGACCATGGACGATGCTAGTAAGCACATTAGGATTATTTATTTTCACAATCTTATTTATGTCTGTGAGAACACCAAAGTTTGTGTTCTTCCCTGAAGGTGATCCGAATTTTGTGTATGTATATGTTAGCTTACCTGTAGGTACAGATCAAGAATATACTAATGAGGTAATTAAAAAAGTAGAGGAGAAAGTAACTAATGTTGTTGGAAAAGATAATCCGGTTGTATCATCAATTATATCGAATGTTACTGTAGGTGTTACAGATCCTCAAGATGAAGATCAGGGCAAATACACAAACAAAGGGAAAGTGTCTGTTGCATTTGTTGAATTTGGAAAGAGAGATGGGGTAAATACATCTCAATATTTAGATAAGATTAGAGAAGCAGTAAAAGGTATTCCTGGTGCTGAAATTTCTGTTACCAAGGAACAAAGTGGTCCGCCTACTGCTAAGCCAATCTCTATCGAAATCACTGGAGATAATTTAGATTCTTTAGTATCTACTTCAGTTCGATTAAAGAAATTTATTGACAATCGAAATATAGCAGGTATCGAAGAATTAAAATCTGATTTTCAAAATAATAAACCTGAAATTATTTTCGACATAGATCGTGAGAGAGCAAATAGAGAAGGTATATCATCTGGTCAAGTAGCGATGGAATTAAGAACTGCTTTATATGGTAAAGAGGTCTCAAAATTCAGAGACGATAAAGATGATTATGAAATTAACTTACGTGCAAAAGAAGAGCAAAGAAATAATTTAGAAGTTCTTAGAAACATGAACGTCACATATAGAGATATGGGTATGGGTGGTATGATTCGTCAAGTACCTATGTCATCATTTGCTGATGTGAAGTATGTAAATACTTATGGTGGTATCAAACGTAAACAACAAAAACGTATTATCATTTTATCTTCAAACGTATTAGGAGCTTATAACCCTAACGAAGTAGTTGCTAATATTGAAAGAGAGATAAATGATTTCAATGCACCAGCAGGAGTTAACATTAAAATGGCGGGTGAACAAGAAGAGCAATTAGAAACTGTTAAGTTTTTAGGATTAGCTTTAATGGTGTCATTCGGATTAATATTAATAATTCTGGTTACGCAATTTAATTCAATAGGTAAACCAATCATTATATTAAGTGAAATATTCTTTAGTATTATTGGTGTACTATTGGGAATTACCATTTTCAAAATGACTATGTCAATGGTTATGATGGGAGTTGGTATTATTGCATTAGCAGGTATAGTGGTGCGAAATGGTATTCTATTAGTAGAATTTGCCGACTTAATGATGTCGCAAGGAATGACAGCATACAATGCCGTACTTGAAGCAGGAAGAACACGTATGACTCCAGTATTATTAACGGCTTTAGCTACTATCTTAGGATTGATTCCTTTGGCAGTAGGATTAAACATTGACTTCGCATTATTATTCTCAGAATTTAATCCGCATATCTACTTCGGTGGTGATAACGTAGCATTCTGGGGGCCATTATCGTGGACAATGATATTCGGATTGATTTTTGCAACTTTCTTGACATTGATATTAGTACCGGTAATGTATTTATTAGTAACTAATTTGAAACAAAAGTGGTTTAAGAAAAATAATACTGAAGAACTAGCGTTAGAAGAGTAATAAAGTTTAGTACTTTTTATATTAGTTTAGGTTTAGGTTAGAGGCCCCAGTATTCGTACTGGGGCTTTTTTATATTTTTAGTCCCATAATTACTAAATCAATTTTTTCGTTTTCTATCTCTGCGACTTGTGGCAAATTACCATAATTGATAAAGCCATATTTAGAAAAGAAATTTAAACTTAGAATGTTATTACTGAAAATAAATGCTAGAATAGTTTTTATTCCAATTTTTCTACATTCACTAATTGCATGCAATAACATTTCTGAACCTAAACCTTTTTGTCGATTCTTTTCATCAATATACATGCCTATTTCAACTGTATGTTGATATGCAGGTCTACCATAAAAACTTCTGATACTTAACCAAGCAATTACCTTTTGATCTTTTTCGTAGACCCATAGAGGCCTATCTTTATTAAATTGATGAAACCAATCGATTCTACTTTCTAATGTAATTGCTGTAGTATCAGCTGTAACATTCTTTAAGGGTATTGTTTGATTATAAATCTCTACAATGCTTTGTAGATCATCGATATGTGCAGCTCTAATCATTCTGTTAAATTTGTATAAAATTACTATATTTGCTTAACAACAAACAACATTTTTTACAACAACAACAATGGAAACACTGAAGTCTCTTTCTGATGTCCATATTCTTATAGCCGAAGACAATCTAGTAAATCAATTACTCATGCGTAAAATCGTTGAGAAAATTGGCATGAAAGTAGAAGTTGTTTCAAACGGATTTGAAGTATTAAGGCTTTTAAAAGCGCAACCCAATAAATACGATTTAATATTGATGGATCTTCAGATGCCGGAGATGAACGGATTAGATGCTACGAAGGAAATAGTTAAGATTTACGGTAATGATAGGCCTAAAATATTTGCAATATCAGCAGGCTCATTTGATGACGATGAAATATTATATCGCGAAGCAGGTATGGATGATTCATTAGATAAGCCATTTAAATCTGAGCAGTTACTACAGATTATGAACAAACATAATATTTTAATTGCCTAACGATCTACTTCTCCCAATACAATATCTATTGACCCAATAATAGCTACTATATCTGCAATCATACACCCTTTAGCTAATTCAGATATTACTGAAAGGTTAGAGAAACTTCCACTTCTAGCTTTACATCTTATTGGTTTATCAGTCTTACCATCGGTGACAAAAAAGAAGCCGAGTTCACCTTTCGGACTTTCGCCTCTGATGTAAAATTCTTGAGCTTTGGGTATAGTCTTTTTAGGCATTTTGGCTCTAGGGTCAAAATCTGGATTTCGTTTTAATGGTCCTTCTAATTTTTCAATGCACTGCTCAATAATTTTTATCGATTCATATACTTCTTGCACACGAACATAATATCGATCCCAACAATCACCTACAGTTCCCATAATACCTTCACCTTTTGGTATTTCAAATTCAAGCTCTGGATATACAGAATAACCATCAACCCGACGTAAGTCCCACTTCAAGCCCGAACCTCTTAACATAGGCCCTGAACATCCGTAATTAATAGCCACATCTAATGGTAGCACTCCTACATTTTTTGTTCGGTCTATGAATATTTTATTATTAGTAAGTAAATCGTCTAACTCACGCATTTTAGGTTTGAAGTATTCAATAAATTCTGAACATTTTTGTTCAAAGCCTACTGGTAAATCAAAAAACAATCCGCCTACCCAAATATAGTTATACAACAAACGAGCACCCGATGCCCATTCTAATAAATTCAGAATGTGTTCGCGATCTCTGAAACACCAGAAGAATGGTGTAACTGCACCAATGTCCATACCATAAGTGCCAATCGCTATTAAATGTGATGCTATACGATTCAACTCTGAAACAAGAACTCTGATGTATTCAACTCTTTTAGGTATATCTTTATCAATACCCATCATTTTTTCAACACCCATCACAAAAATATGATCGTTGTTCATAGATGTTAAATAGTCGAGTCGATCAACAAATGGTATTGTTTGTTGAAAGCTTAAATTTTCTGCATGCTTTTCGAAGCAACGATGTAAGTACCCAATATGAGGAATACATTCTTTCACAATCTCACCGTCGGTCACTAGTTCTAATCGAAGCACACCGTGTGTTGAAGGATGTTGGGGGCCCATATTGAGCACCATCTCTTCATTTTTTAAGCTTGATAAATCTGTTTTGTAATTACTCATTTCGATCAAACTTAATTTTTAATCCTTTGTAATATTCTGCAGGTTCATAATCTTTTCTAAGTGGGTGACCTTGCCAATCATCAGGACATAAGATTCTTCTTAAGTCAGGATGATTTTCGAATGGAATTCCATAAAAATCGAAAGCTTCACGTTCATGCCATTCAGCACTTCGCCATACATTAGAAACAGTAGGTACTGACTCAACGACGTTTGATTCTCTATCAATAGAAGTATTGATTTTTAAAACAATGCCATGTTCAAATATTAATGAATAGAGATGATAAACGACTGTTAAGTGTTTATGTTCTTTTGAATAATCAATACCAGAGAGGCAAGCAAGAAAATCAAAATAGAGTTCTTTATCATCGCGTAAAAATTCACAAAGTTCAACGAGTTGATTTTTGTCAATTGTTAAGGATGGTTGTAAAGTTTGAGCACTTTCTTCTATAATTATAGTAGAAGAAAAACGATCAATAATTTTATTTTTTATTTCTTCGAATGTCATTTAATTATGGAGCTAATCTTTCAATTTTCCATTTGCCTTTTTCCATCAAGGCATATTTAACACGATCGTGAAGTCGACTAGGTCTACCTTGCCAAAACTCGATGGCCACTGGTTGCAATACATATCCACCCCAATGTGATGGCTTAGGTACATGTTTACCTTTATATTTTTCATCCATATTTTTGAAAACAACTTCTAAGCTTTCGCGATTTGGTATTACTTGGCTTTGTGGTGAACTAATTGCACCAATTCTGCTTTCAAAAGGACGAGCATTAAAATATTCTTCAGACTCTTCTTTACTTAATTTTTGAAGTTTACCTTCGATTCTAACCTGACGTTGAAGTTCTGGCCAAAAAAACACCAATGCTGCATGAGGATTTTTCGCTAGCTCTCTACCTTTTCTGCTTAAGTAGTTTGTGTAAAAAGAAAAACCTTTTTCATCGTAGCCTTTTAATAAAACTATTCTTGCTGATGGTATTCCATCTTTAGTTGCAGTTGCTAAAGTCATTGCATTCGGTTCCATCACTTCTGTTTTCACAGCTTCATGAAACCATAAGTCAAATTGTGTAAAAGGGCTTTGATCAACTTCTTTCTCAGATAAGCTATGTTTAGCATAGTCTACTCTTAAGCTTTCTATATCTTGTTTAGTCAATTTTGTCATTCGTTTTGTATTTATTTCTCCAGTATAACTTTTCTTTCAATTTCTTTAAAATCATTTCTGCTAACAAAAACTCCGGTATGTTTTGTGTAAGTGCTAGTCGCACATCTTTTTCTGAAACATCAATTCTATATAAAGACGCATATAAATAAGCTTTGTTCTCGTTCATGAGAGATTTTATATATGCGGCTAATGCAGATCGAAGATCTTCGTATTCCAAATTATCTTGAAGGGCAGGTAATGAGTGTTCTCCAAAGTGTGATTTAATTGCAATTACGAGTGAATCTTGTGATGAATCAGACATCCGAATATATTTTGGATTTAAAATTAGAATTATTATATTCAATTATTAATCTTCGTAAAGATACCAAAAAAATGTTGAGCAAAATACGCCCAGAAGCAGGAAAAATATTAATTTCTGAACCATTTATGATGGATCCTCATTTTAGGAGGTCTGTGGTATTAATTGTAGAACACTCAATGCAAGGTACAGTAGGATTTGTATTGAATCAAGAAACAGAAGTAACAGTACCTGATATATTACCTGGCTTTCCAATGTTTGATGCGAGAATTCGTACAGGCGGACCTGTACAAACAGACACATTACATTTCATACATAGAATTCCGCATTTGATAGCTGGTGGGGTAGAGATAGAGAACGGACTTTATTGGGGAGGTGATTTTGATATGCTAAGGGTTAAGATAGGCTTAGGACTTATAAGCATTAATGATGTAATGTTCTTTTTAGGGTATTCAGGTTGGGAACACGGACAGTTAGAAGACGAAATTGATCAAAATTCTTGGATTGTAGCATCAACACAAAGTGAACAAGTGTTCAATGATGAACACAATGATTTTTGGAAAGATGCTGTAAAATCATTAGGACAGAAGTATGCACATATCGCAAACTTCCCGGAAAATCCTCAGTGGAATTAAAATGAATTAGGGTAGCCTTTACCTTTCAAATGCTCTGCTGATTTCTCTATTTTATTTTTCAAAGCTTCTTTGTATTCGTCAACTCTTTGCGCAATGTCTGCATCAGAAGCACCTAAAATTTGTGCTGCTAATATACCTGCATTTTTCGAGCCGTTTAATGCTACCGTAGCAACTGGTATTCCACCCGGCATTTGTAGAATTGATAATACCGAATCCCAACCATCAATTGAGTTAGAAGATTTAACGGGTACGCCAATTACAGGTAATGAAGTTATTGAGGCAACCATACCAGGTAAATGTGCTGCACCACCTGCACCTGCAATTATTACTTGTAAGCCACGAGCTCTAGCTGTTTTTGCATATTCAAACATTCTATCAGGTGTTCTATGTGCAGATACTACTGTTAACTCATAAACTATACCAAATTCATTTAAAATGAATGCTGCCTCCTCCATTACCGGAAGATCAGACTCTGATCCCATGATGATACCAACTTTTGCTTGCATGATGTAAAGATATATTTTTAGTTTTTATGCAATTACTTTTAATGTATTTTTTACAAATTTTGCTTTACTTATTGCTTCTTCTCTATTTTCGTCGACCACTGTTACGTGTCCCATTTTACGAAACGGTTTCGTAATCTTCTTGCCATATAAATGTACGTAAACTCCTGAAAGTTCAAGTAGCTCTTCCATACCTTGATAGATAGCATCACCTGTATATGCTTCTTCTCCTAAAATATTTACCATTACGGATGTGAACTTTGAAGAAGTATCTCCTAAAGGCTGATTGAATATAGCTCTAAGATGCTGCTCAAATTGTGATGTGATATTCCCTTCAATGGTTTGATGTCCGGAGTTATGCGGTCGAGGAGCCATTTCATTGACTAAAATATTACCATCTTTTGTCAAAAACATTTCTACTGCTAATAATCCTACTAATTCTAATTTCTCAGCTATATCTATGGCAATGTTCTCAGCTTTCATCTCTGTGTAATTACTTACATCAGCAGGTGATATTAAAAACTCTACAAGATTAGCTGTAGGATGAAAATCCATTTCAACTAATGGAAAACATTTCACTTCTCCATTTTTATTACGAGCAACAATAACGGAGATTTCCTTTTCAAAATCTACCATTCGCTCAATTAAAAAATCTTTTTCGAAAGCTAAATTTAAATCATCTTTAGATCTAATAATTTGTACTCCCTTGCCATCATAACCATCTTTACGTGATTTTTGTACATAAGGCATCGACCAATTTATTTTTTCTAATTCTGATTTTCTATCAATTAATAAGAAATCGGATGTAGGTATTTGATGATCTTTCATCCATTGCTTTTGAATGCCTTTATCGCGAATCATCTTTAAAATCGATGGTTGTGGAAATACCATCTTGCCTTCTTGTTCTAATTTCTCTAAAGCTTCAACATTTACTTTTTCAATTTCTATTGTAATCAAATCAACTGCCTGTCCGAAGTTATACACCGTATCAAAATCAGTAATATCACCTTGTTGAAAATGATCACAAATATTTTTACAAGGAGCATGTGCATCGGGGTCTATAACATGACATGTTACATTATAATTCAATGCATTTTGAATCCACATTCTACCTAATTGTCCGCCACCTAATATGCCTACTTTTAAATCGCCGTAAAATGTTTTCATTATAAAATATGTTCTTTTTTAATAATCTTTTGTAATTCTAATAATCCGCCGATGAGGGCTTCAGGTCTAGGCGGACAGCCTTGTATGTATACATCAACCGGAACTATTTGGTCAACACCTTTTACTACATGATATCCATGTTGCCAGTATGGTCCGCCACAATTTGAACACGAGCCCATTGAAATTACATATCGTGGCTCGGGCATTTGTTCGTATAGTGTTTTAATTCGTTCTGCCATTTTAAAAGTTACTGTACCAGCAACGATCATAACATCAGAATGACGAGGTGAGGGGCGAGGAAATATTCCAAAACGTTCTAAGTCGTAATTCCCTGATTGAGTATCCATGAATTCGATTGCACAACATGCTAATCCAAATCCCATTGGCCACATAGAAGAAAGACGAGCCCAGCTTAGTAAATTTTCAAGCTTGGTAATAACAACTCCTTCTTTCTCTAATTTATGTTGAATATTACTCATTCGTTTCTTTTTTAACTGCAGTTCTAAAAGGTGGTCTTCTTATCATACCAGCAGGTGCAGTTGTAGTTTTTGTTTCAGTACTTGTTGTAATTGATTCATCTGTTTTTACAGGTTCTTCGATTACAAATTCCTTAATAATATATTTTTTTTGATTGATGTTTTCATATAAGTTTAGGGGGATGTTAGCGTTAGAGATGGGTATGTGAACTTTCGGACGAAGCCATTCTAAATCTCCTTTTACCCATACATAGGCAAGCCCTAATAATAATAAAGCAATAAACACAAACATTTCTACTAAATTAAACAACCCCCATTGTGGAATAGTTTTTAATATCTCGGCATCCGCAAAAATCGTAGACCATGGAAATAAGAAAACTAGTTCAACATCGAATAGTAAAAATATAATGGCGATGATATAAAATCGCATATTAAAGGGTATACGTGAGGGAGACTCTGAAATCTCACCACATTCGTAAGTGTCATTTTTAATGGGATTGGGAACAGGTTTTTTGATAATAGCATTTGCAGCATAACCTAAGAGAATAAATGATATTCCTAAGATCATGAAGATCAATATTTTACCAAATTCAGAAAGCTCTTGGCTTAATTCCATGCTCAAAAATAGGAATAAAGGCTGAATTGTACAATTTGGAATAAATTCTTTTACTAATAAGAAAAAATTCTTAAATTAGGGGAGTAAATAAATAATTTTAAATGGCAACTTTAACAAAGAGAAAGTATAAAATTGAAATAGATGAATTACCACTAGTAAATGACGTATCAGCTGTTTACAATTATATCAATACTGTTAAAATTGATTTAAACTTTTTTAAGTATTTAGATTCAATAATTGGTTTGAATGATACAGTTCTTTCTAAATGGTTAAACATAACAACTAGAACCATGCATAATTATAAAACGAGGTCGGCAGTAGATTTAAAAGACAACACGAAAGAGCAAATAGTTTTATTATTAGCATTATATAAGCATGGTATAAGTGTATTTAACACTAGCGATAAATTTGAAGAGTGGTTAAAATCTAAAAATATTTTATTAGGCAATAAATTACCATTAGATTTTTTAAATACTGCAACAGGTATACAATTTATTGATAGGCGATTAACAGCCATAGAATACGGCGATAACGTATAAATATGGTGGTGTATAATATACGTAAGGTTGAATATTCAAAAAAATTAATTGCTTCTGGTTTTTCGAATAGATGGAATAAAGACGAGGAGTATGTAATTTATACAAGTAGTTCGAGAGCATTAGCGATGTTGGAGTTATTAGTACATAGAAGTGGAATAGATTTAGGACAAGGTTTTAGGTTATTAGAGATTAAGTTAAATATTACAGAGAAAGACATAGAGGAGGTAAAAGTTGAGAAGCTTGGGAAGAATTGGCAAAGTATAGAGGCATATACTAAAGAGCAAAAATTAGGTTCAGATTGGTATAAAAAATCTGACAAACTAATTTTGAAAGTACCATCCGTAGTTATATCTCAAGAGTATAATTTTATAATAAATACACGACATAAAGATTTTGAGAAAAAAGTGAAATTAGAATTAGTTGAAGAGATTGATTTCGATAAACGAATTATTTAATCTTTATATATTTTGAGCGATAACATAGCCACAAGCCCAAGCCCATTGAAAATTATAGCCACCCAACCAGCCGGTAACATCTACACATTCTCCTCCGAAAAATAAGCCTTCCACTTTTTTGCATTCAAGAGTTTTTGAAGAGAGCTCATTAGTATCAATACCGCCACGCATGACTTCTGCTTTCTCGTATCCTTTATCACCTGCAGGAATTACTTCAAATGAATGAATAAGTTGTGCACATGTTTCTATTTCTTTATTACTCATACTTGCTAATTTTTTATCAAGTGGTAATAAAGTTGAAAATGATTCTACAAGTTTGTTAGGTAGATGATTTTTCAAAACACTACCAAGTAGCTTCGAGCCGCTTTCATTTCTGAGTGTTTGAAGTTCTTTTAGAATTGAATGATCTGGTAAAAAATTAATATAAATTGAATTAGGCATTCTCCAGTATGATGAAATTTGTAGAATAGCCGGACCGCTTAAGCCCCAATGGGTGAACAATATATTTTCTTCAAAAGAAATGGGTTTATCTTTTTCGATTTCGTAACTAACAACAGCATTTAAACTTACTCCACTCATTTGTGTATACCAATCTCTTTCTTTATGTCCGATTACCAATGGTACCAAAGCCGGAGCGGTTTTTGTAATTCTTAAATCGAATTGTTTTGCAATATTAAAAGCAAAATCTGTAGCACCCATTTTTGGAATTGGTAATCCGCCTGTTGCAATAACTACAGAATTAGTTTTTATAGTATTTTTTTTACCTGCATGATTAAACTCCACAACAAAACGAGTTTTATCATTTGGTGTATGAGAAATATTCACAACTTGAGCATGAAGTAAATAATCTTGATATAAATCTTGAAGCAATTTTTCAAATCCGTTGACAATATCGATTGCTTTATTACTAGAAGGGAATAACTGTCCGAGTGTTTTTTCTTTACCCTCTATTCCCATACTCTCAAAAAACGATATAGTATCTTGAACTGTCCACTGTGTAAAAGCTGATTTTACAAAATGTTCATTTTCTGATATGAAATTATTTTCTGAAGTATATAAATTGGTATAATTACATCGACCACCACCAGAGATAAGAATTTTAGCACCTACTTTTTCATTATGTTCAAGTAGAAGTGTTTTTTTACCTAGATAGCCAGCTTGTACTGCAGTCATTAAGCCACAAGCTCCTGCACCAATAATTATTGCATCATATTCAGTATTATTTATTTGCATGATTGATATAATTATTTAGTGTAAGCTTGAAACAATGATACTAAACCTGTTATTAATATTAAAATCAGACTTGCTTTTCTGAAGTAATCTTGTGATAATTTATTTAAAATTCTTTTGCCTATGTAGGAACCAGCATAAGCAATAACTATAAGAAATGGTATATAATATAAAAAGTTCCACTTCATATAACCTTGAATTGAATATACTACAAATCGACTACTGTCTACGGCCATATCTATAACCGCTGAACTCGCTAAAAAGATATTTTTCTCAAGATTAAATGCAGCCATGGTTAAGCCTCGAACTGCACCTCCAGTGCCTAGTAACCCAGCTAATAGACCTGAAGCTGCACCACCAGCAATTGAATTATTTTTATTTGCTCTAAGTTTGATATTCGGAAATACTAATATTAAAATAGAGAATGAACTTAAAAAAAGACCGATATAAAGTTCTGCGTTTTTATTGTCTAAGTAATTACTTAGTATTGCACCTATTATAACGAATACCACACTTGGTATCCCAATCCATAATATTAATTTTTTATCTAATCCTTCTTTGAACAAACTGATTTTTGATGCATTACTAAACAAATGAAACATTGCAGTGATGCCTAGTACAGTATGAAAGTCAAAATAAAAATTTGCTAGAGGAACAAAGAACAAAGATGAACCGAAACCTCCAATAGTTCCAATAATTTCAGCGACAAATGCTAAAATATAAAACACTAAATAGGAGAGTATGTTCATCTTTAATTAGACTTATAGCTTAATTTGTAGGGCTAGCTGAAACATTGAATTTTTAGATTTATTCAATGTTTCTAATTCAGTAAAACCGTGGATATATCTAATAGACGCACCCAATTTCCATACGTTTACTGATGTTCCTATTACTGCTGATAGTTCTGATTTTTTGAAAGATGGCATAGATGGCAATTCTAATTCATCACTTGTTTCTTTTGTGTTGATTAAATAAGAATATTGCGGACCTGCATCAACTGTTACGAATGGAAAAACCTTTACTTTTAATAGTACAGGTAAGTCAATGTAATTCATTCTTAAGTCATTGCCATTTTCAACTTCATAGCCACGTTGTGAAAATAGAAATTCTGGTTGAACTTGAATTAAAATAGCAGAAAAATTTGCAAATACTCCAGCATGGAATCCATCTTGACCCTCTACAAATCTTTGATTACTTGCTCTTACAGTAGAATAGTTGTAACCTCCTTTTATTCCATAACTTAATCCTTGAGAATAAGATAGATTTTGAATAAAAGCTAGAATAATTAAAATAAATAATTTTTTCATATTTTTTTACGTTTAATATTATAACTAATAGTCGCGCAAAAATTTCAATAGTTGCATATACAGTTTATTTCTTATCAGACTCTACTAAGTTCTTGAAGTTATTTAAAGTTTTCATGTCTTGTTCTTTAAAATCAGATTCAAGGAAAAAGAAAAGTGATTTCAGAAACCAATTTTTTGCTTCAACAGAGTTGATGCTCTTTATTTCAGTGGTGTAAGGAGCCGTTTCCTTAAATTGAAATTGCACATTATTGGTAAGTACTTCATTATTTAAGGTTAATGAATAAAGCTCTTTTTCTTTTACATCATTCACTTTTTCTGTTATGATATAACTTTGGCCAGCCTCTACTAGATGCATCTTAAATTCAGAGCCTCTTTGCATCTCTTTACCCTTAACATATTCGATTTTTTTTAATCCTGGCATCCAGTCGTAAATTAAAGTATCATCTGAAAATACTTTCCAGCATTTATCGATAGAACGATTGACAACTATTGTGTTTTCATATTCAGATTTAGGGAAAATTACTCCTATCAAGAAAAAGCTAAATAGGCAAAATGCAATAAATCCAAGTACATAGAATAGTGTTTTCATATTTCAAATATTATACTTTTCTACCTTTCATTGTACTCTTTTTAATTTTCACTTTAGTATCGGAGCTTCTTTTTACTTTTAATTTTGCGCGTACACCGTCTGGCATCACATAATAATTAGTTCCGTTATAAGATATAGTTCCGAAATTATTTTTATCGAGAGATAGTGGTGCTAACATATACGCATTTTTAGAGGTGCCACCTTTAGGGAATGCGAACACTAAATTTTTATTATTCCCTTCTTCGAAAGCCACAGATATTCTGTCAGTAGCAACTTGTGTACATACTCCAGGTGTACCTTTTTTTAAACTTATAATGTGCACTTGTTTACCATTTTCGGTGACAATTGCTCCAGAGCTCACTTTAGTTTCAGAGCTGCTCAATACTCTTCTTAACTCCACGTCACGGTCTACATAGTATTGCAACTTAGTAAGTGGAATATTGTTAGCTGTGACTCTATTTCTTACTTCTGTGTTAAAGTATGTTTTACGAGCACATGAACTAATGCTAAGTGTTAAAATAGTAAGCGAGTAAATGATAATTTTTTTCATAGTATTATTTTTTCATAGCAATTCTAAATAAGACGAAGCCCATTATTAAGAAGAATAATGCGCCTAAAATATTAAATCCGTCAGCACCAATAGCTGCAGTGATTCCGTGTTCTGCATTTACTTCTTTAAGTGTAGCAGAAATATTCTCATTCACAGAAAGTATTGCAACAATTACACCTGCGAGTGCACCACCTGCTACTAATCCGGTTGCATAAAGACTACCTCTTCCTAATTCTTCATCTTCTTGCGCTTCACCTTTTTTCTCTTTTCTCCACTCTACAATCTTTTTCACAACACCACCTGCAAAAATAGGAAGGGTAGTAGATAAAGGAAGATAAGCACCCACTGCAAATGATAAAGATTTCACACCACATAATTCCATTGTTATAGCCATGAAAACTCCAACTAATACAAATTGCCAATCTAAGTTAAATGATAAAATACCTTTTATAAGAGTTGCCATTAATGTTCCTTGAGGAGCAGGGTATGCATCAGTACCGATAGCATGTGTGATACCTTGACTCAACATTTCTTGTGTTGGCGTATCTAATATCTTAACTGTAAGTCCGATGAATATCGATGATACAATGGCACCTATAAATAATGCTATTTGTTGATATTTCGGTGTTGCACCTACGATGTATCCTGATTTTAAATCTTGTGATGTAGCTCCTGCATTTGCCGCTGCTATACAAATCATACCTCCGACAACCAATGCCATTGGTTCATAAACTTTACCTGTCCAGCCAATCGCTATAAACACTAAACAAGTACCCATCAATGTTGCGATGGTCATACCCGAAACAGGTGAATTCGATGAACCTATTAGTCCAACAATTCTAGATGCTACTGTTACGAAAAATGCACCGAAGACTACGACTAGTACTCCTAATATTAATTTACTAAATATACCATCACCTGGAATTTGTGGTAAAAATGCCATCAATAAAATCAGTCCAATACTTCCAAATAAAACAACTTTTATATCAAGATCTCTTTCAGTTCTTCGTACTGCTTGTATTTTTTCTTTGTCGGAACCAACAGAATTGATTGAACCTTTGAATGCTGATATGATAGTTGGAATAGTTTTTATCAAGGTGATGAAACCCCCAGCAGCAACAGCTCCTGCACCAATTTGTCTGATGTAGGCTCTATAGATTGCACCTGGCATATTGGCAAATGTTTTCGCGATTGGATCCCATCCATCCGGACCTCCAGCTACATTGATATCTTTTAGATAGCCTAATTTCACTAATTGCATAGCAATGCTTTCAGCTGGTACAACAGAGGCTAACAATGGTATTAATCCTAACCATGAGATCACTCCACCTGCAACTAAAACACCTGCAATTTTAAATCCGATGATGTAACCAACACCCATATATTCTGGAGTGATTTCACCACTCACAGTTGCCGATGGAAAAAATCTGTTCGTTTGTTTAGTGACAAACGCTGGAGCTTCAGCAATCACATGAAATACTTTTTGCAACATTGCGTATGCAAGTGCAAATCCTAATCCTAAGAACGCCGTCTTTGCAAAATCACCACCTTTTTCACCAGCTTTTAATACCGATGCACAGGCAGTACCTTCTGGGTAAGGAAGTGTATCATGTTCTTTTACGATAAGTGCTTTACGTAGGGGAATCATCATCAAGGTTCCTAGAATACCACCGAATATTGCTAGGGTTAATATCGTCATATACCCAAAGTACATTTCACCTGTACTCACTCCATTTTCATTCGCAGAGAGAAAAAGAAATCCGGGTAAAGTAAATACAACACCTGCAGCTATTGATTCACCAGCAGAGCCAGTTGTTTGAATTATATTATTTTCAAGGATGGTAGTTTTAAAAAACTTACGACCTAAGGTGATAGCTATCACAGCAATCGGAATTGATGCTGAAACTGTAAGTCCGGCTTTCAATGCTAAATACACTGTTGCAGCACCGAAGATAATGCCGAAGATACATCCGAGTAAAATCGACTTAAGAGTAAATTCTGCCATTTGGGAATCGTCGGATACGAATGGCTTGAATGTATTTTTATCCATCTTGTAAGGTTTTTTTCTAATCTACAAGATAGAAATTTTAAACAAAAAAAATGCCCCTGTAAACAGGGGCATTTTTTTTGTTTAAAATATTTCTAGCTAACGCCTTTCATCATCTTTTTCAAGATCGGAGAGATTGCTAAAAGTACAATACCTGAAGCCACCGACGACATGATTAAGAATGAGAATAATTCCATGTTAAATTTATGTAATAAACTTTCTAAAATACCTGCCATATAATTTGCTAATGCGATACTAGAGAACCAAAGTCCCATCATCAACGAAACAATTTTTGGAGGTGATAATTTAGTGATCATTGATAAGCCTATAGGAGATAAGAATAACTCTCCAATTGTATGTAATAAGTATACAAATACTAACCATAATGGTGAGATTAGTACACCACCATTTGAAGCGATATTTGCGAAATACATTACTACGAATCCTAAGCCTAATAACACTAATCCAAATCCGAATTTCACCGGAATATTCGGGTTCTTATTAATTCTATTTAAGGCAATCCATAATGCTGCGAATACTGGAGCTAAGATGAATATACCTAAAGCATTGATTGATTGAAACCATGAAGTTGGAATCTCAAAGCCAGCTAACATTCTATTAGTTTTCTCTTCGGCAAACAAATTGAAAGTACCACCTGCTTGTTCGAAACCTGCCCAGAAGAAAATATTAAAGAAACATAATACAACAATTACACCTACTCTTGACCATTGGTTACCACCTTCGGTATTTTTGAATACTATGTACAACACAGCCAATCCGCCTACTATGAATAAAGTATTCATAATCATTGAATAGGTATCATCACCAAGTGTAGTAAAGAATGTAATTAATGCCCAAGTAGCAACAGCGCAACCTGCAATAATTCCAACAATATCGAACCAGTCTCTTGATCTAAATTTAGTTATAGACTTATCTTTAATAGATGGAGGCATACCTACAGTTCCCAAGTGTTGAGTAGTTAAATGAAATACTAATACACCTAATAACATACCGATACCGGCAGAACCGAAGCCCCAAGCCCAACCAACAGTCTCACCTAAAGTACCTGAAACTAAAGGAGCAATGAATGCACCTAAATTGATACCCATGTAAAATAAAGTGAAACCAGAATCTCTACGTGTATCATTCTCTTCGTATAAACCACCTACCATCGTAGAAATATTCGGTTTGAAAAATCCGTTACCTACAATGATTAATCCTAATCCTAAATTTAACAAAGAGAAACTCGGATCTTGAGTTGCTGAACCATGACTCATTGCTAATACAAAATTACCAAGGGCCATTAATATTCCGCCGATGTATATACTTTTTCGCTGACCTAATATTTTATCAGCTAACAAACCACCAGCAATAGGAGTTAGATATACTAAGCCAGTAAAAATTGCGTAAATCTCTAACGCATTCGCACGTTCTAATCCGAACCCGCCCGACATTACTTGTGATGTTAGATAAAGTACTAACAATGCACGCATTCCATAATAACTGAAACGTTCCCACATTTCTGTGAAGAACAATGCGTACAAACCTTTAGGGTGTGTAGTTTTGGTGTTTGACATTTTTTTAGTTTATAGTTATAAATTCAAAATTCAGAATTCAAAATTCAGAATTTTATGATTGTTTAAAGTCCGAATATAAAAATAATTAATAGCACATCGTAATACGTAATACGCTATACTAATTTAGTGTTTACTAATAATACCCCTCAACCATTTCAACATAGCGAATATTGCTAAGCCTGCAATCATACATGCTATGAAATTGATTAAGAAGAAATTAGCTTTGTTTTCATAATTGTCCCACATCGACGACAATACTCCTGATAATTTATTTCCAATGGATGTTGCTAAAAACCAACCTCCCATCATTAATGCAGTTAATCGCTCAGGTGCTACCTTGGAGACTAATGATAAGCCGATTGGAGATAAAAATAATTCACCAACAGTTACTACGGCATAACATCCGATTAACCATATAGCTGAAGCTTTATCTTGTGATAAGTTTGTTGAATACACGGCGCCCACCATCACTAAGGTTGAGAATCCGGTTATCAATAATCCGTATGCGATTTTAGCTGGTGTAGAAGGTTCTTTACCTCTCATTCTTAAAAATGCGAACAAACTTAAGATAAGTGGTGTGATAAGAACGATGAAAAAGGGATTAATAGATTGGAATATTTCTGTTGAATATAATTGTAGTTTTGATCCTTCTTCTTTAGTCGGCCATTTTTCTTTTGGTAAATTTTGGAAGTAAGGATGTGGAGACTGAGTCATTTGTTTATTACCAGCATCATCATAAACTAATTTGAAGTTTTGATCATACAATGGGTACTCAGCAGTATCAGTGCTTACAGTTTGAATCATACCAAATGGTTTCGCAATTGGTTGAACGCTCTCTGGAATTTCTCTATCTGTATAGGTTTCAGCAAAAGTAGTAAGTGCTGAAGCATTTTGTTTGAAGACTGCCCAAAACACAATTACCACACCGAATATTGAAAGTAAAGCTGCTATTCTTTGGCGTTCTTCTTTTTGAGCTTTCATCATTAGGCTGATATAGAATATTATCACGGGAATACAAGCGATGATGAAACCATCAGTTGAATCAGATCCGAAAATATTTCCTGGTATGAACCATCCTAACATACCTGCTAAAATTGCTGGTAAGAAGACATATAATAAAACTTTTGATACAGCCATATCACCATCTTGTGCTGGCTTCTTAATATCTGCATCTTTGATATGTTTGGTACCTGATAAAAACCATAATACTCCGACTAACATACCTACACCAGCTGCGCCGAATGCATAACCCCATCCGTATTCATTACGCATGTAAGCAGCAACGAAATTACAAATGAATGCACCGATGTTTATACCCATGTAGAAGATATTATATCCAGCATCCTTTTGGTCTTTATAATCTTTAGTTGAATATAGATTTCCTAATAATGTAGAAATATTCGGTTTGAAAAATCCGTTACCTACAATGATTAACAAAACTGAAATCCAGAAGGCTGTCATATTCGGAATCGCTAATCCGAAATACCCTGCCGACATTAATAATCCACCGATTAAAATTGACCTTCTGTATCCTAAAATTCGATCAGCAAGCAAGCCCCCAATGAATGGTGTTAAATACACCAGTCCTAAGTATGTACCAACAATATCTGATGCTTCTTTTTTATCAAGTCCCATTCCACCTTTAACTCCATCGGTTAGATAGAGTAGGAGAATACCTAACATTAAATAATAGCCAAAACGTTCCCACATTTCTGTGAAGAATAATACGTAAAGTCCTTTCGGGTGTTTGTTTTTATTACTCATTGTTAAGTTATTAAGTTACTAGGTTATTAAGTTATTGGGTTATTAAGGTATACCTAAATTGATAGTAACTTAGTAACTCAATAACCTATTTTTCAATAATTATTTTTTATAGATTTTCAATTACGAAATCTGTCATCAAATTATATAAATGCAAACGTGTATTGCCTCCGAAAATACCATGATTTTTATTAGGGTAATAAGCTGATTCAAATTTCTTATTAGCTTTTACCATTGCTGAAATCATGTCGACAGAATTTTGGAAATGTACATTATCATCGGCAGTACCGTGTATGATTAAATATTTCCCTTTTAATTTGTCTACGAAATTTATTGGTGAATTTTCTTCGTAACCCGCATTATTTTCTTGTGGTGTTCTTAAATATCTTTCTGTATAAATTGAGTCGTAATATTTCCAATTAGTAACAGGTGCAACTGCGATTGCTAATTTAAATACATCGGCACCTTTAGTAATACATAATGATGACATGTAACCACCATAGCTCCAACCTTGAATTCCTATTCTAGTACCATCAACATAAGGTTGGCGAGCTAACCATTTTGCAGATTCTATTTGATCAATAGTTTCATACTTACCTAAATTCATGTAAGTCATTTTCTTGAATTCAGCACCTCTCGCACCAGTACCTCTGTTATCTACGCAAACTACTATATATCCTTTTTGAGTTAGCATTTGATACCACATGTAATTAGCACCACCCCAAGAGTCGAGTACTTGTTGCGAACCCGGACCTCCATACAAGAACATGTAAACGGGATATTTTTTATTCGGATCAAAGTTAGTTGGTTTCATCATCCAGGCATTTAATTGTACGCCTTCTGATGTAGTGATAGTTAAGAATTCTTTTTTAGTTAAATCATATTCAGCTAAACGATCTCTTAATTTTTTATTGTCTTCTAATACTCTAATCTCTTTGCCATTTTGATCTTTTAAAGTGATATAGTTAGGCGTATTTGCATTTGAGTAGAAGTTGATGAAATAAGAACAACCCGTGCTGAATGTTGCATTATTCGTACCATCCGTATTAGTTAATTTTTTTAAGCCCTTACCATCGATATTGATTTTGTAGATTTCTCTTTGCATCGGATTCTTCATCGCAGCTTGGAAAAAGATTGTTTTTTGTGTGGCATCAAAACCATAAAGGCTGGTCATTTCCCAATTACCTTTGGTGATTTGTCTGATGAGTTTGCCGTTTAAATCGTAATGATATAAATGGTTCCAGCCATCTTTTTCTGTACTGATGATGAATGATTTATTATCATTTAAAAAGGTTAAATCATTGTTAACATCAATATATGTTTTAGATTCTTCTGTAAGTATAGTTTTTGTTTTACCTGAATTTGCATCTGCCATTAAATACTCTAATTTATTTTGATGACGATTCATTCTGAAGACACATAATTGATTGGATTTATTAGTCCATTTAATTCTTGGAATGTAAATATCTGTTTCTGCACCAATTTCAACAGTTACTGTATTTTGATTTGCTAAATGATAAACATGAATGCTAACTGTTGAATTTTTTTCTCCTGCTTTCGGATATTTGAATTGATAATCTTTAGGGTATAAGTCACCGTACATAGCCATGTTAAAACGACGTACTTGCGATTCATCGAATTTATAAAATGCAATAGAGCTACCATCCGGAGACCAGAAAAAAGCTTGAGCAAATCCGAATTCTTCTTCATACACCCAATCGCACCATCCGTTTATAATATTTTCCCATTCACCATCTTGAGTAACCTTTGTTTCTTGACGTGTAGCAAGTTCTGTGATATAAATATTATTATCACGAACGAATGCTACTTTATTACCATCGGGTGAAAGTGTAGCAAACATTTGTTTACCATAATCAGAAACATTTTGAAGCTTACGAGTTTTACGATCGAAGATATAATTCAACTCTTTTGTTGAATGTCTGTAGATAGCTTCGCTTGAATTACTAATGATAATTTTACTTTCATCAGCATTGAAAGCATAATTTTCTAATGCGATTGTTTGTATATCATTTGGTATTTGAAGTTTTAATTCTGATGCTTTAAGAATTGTGTCGCTTACTTTGCCAGTAGCATATTCGTATGCTAGAATATAAGTTTCTTTTGTCTGCGGATGAGTGTAAAAAGAACTATAATGCTTTCCATCTTTCATGGATCTAAGTCCGGAAATACCTCTCGCACTAAAAAGTGGTTTACCCCAGATCTCTTCGTTTGATAATTGTTTTTTAGTGTTGTTTTGTGCAGTTGAAAAGCTAGCTACAGAAACAAAAGCAGCTAAAATTGCGATACTAATTTTGTTCATAATCACGAATATCTATTAATGATAATTAGGCAAAATAATAATTATCGCATATACAGCCAAATCATAAATAAATAGCTTATGAATCAAGCTATTAATAGGGCTTTTGGCTTAAATATTAATTATTCTTCGGTAGGATCGTTGAATTTCTTATCGAGTTCAGACTTTTCATTACGCAAATCTATCTTTTCCATTAAGTACCATTTTTTGCGTTTGTACTTGAGTCCGTCGTATGATAAATCAGGACCATAAACTTCGTATTGACCTTCGCTTTTTTCATTAGGAGGGGCAAGGTGATCGTAAACTATCCACTTCTTTTTAGGTAAGTAGCGTAATAGCATTGAAACCGATTCTGCGTATTCAAATACAACACGATACTTTACTTTATTATTGTAGTTGAATATTGGTGACCCAAAAATTGGTTGTCCGTTTTCATCAAAACTTAAAACATCAATAACCTTCATATTAGTTTTCGGATCATTACCTTTCCAACCTAGTAGAACATATTGTTTGTTTTTCGATTTTCTTTTTTGTGTTTCAACGATGGTGTAATAATGTGCACCGAACCAAGAGTCTTTGTTAAGGCTTGTATCTTCGGGATTTAGAATAAATGCAGAGTTATCGAAAAATGCATAGAGCTCTAGTCGATCTTTATTATTTTTTTGAATAGCACCATAATATCTATAGTATCCATCATCGGTAACAAGGTGCCATGTAAAAATTCTGAACACATTGTCTTTAGACTTAAGAATTGAAATAGATTTAACAGAATCGAAATTATACTCAAAAGAGTTTGGTAATTTCAAAGCAGTAACAAGCGTACGAATGAAAACATTATTCGAATTTCTACGAACGATTTCATCGTTACTATTGATGATTTTATATGATAAACTTACAAGAGAATCTTCGAGGGGCTTATAGGCTTTATCAAACACAATTGTTTGCTCTTGAGCAAGAGATAGATTAGCAGTAAAAACGCACGTGAGTGCAAATAATAGCCATTTTTTCAGCATTTTTTGAGAATTACTATTTGTAATGGATTATAAAAAAACCTGCATTTATAGGTATTAAACTTTTTCAATTACAATCGCAGATGCGCCGCCGCCGCCATTGCAGATACCAGCTACACCAATTTTGCCATTGTTTTGTTCTAAAACGTTGATTAAAGTAACGATGATTCTAGAACCAGAGCTACCCAATGGGTGACCCAAAGAAACAGCACCACCATTAACGTTAACTTTATTAGAGTCTAATTTTAATTCTTGATTGTTTGCTAATGAAACTACAGAGAATGCTTCATTGATTTCGTAATAGTCAACATCAGATGCAGAAATTTTTGCATGAGCAATTGCACGTGGTATAGCTTTAGAAGGTGCAGTTGTAAACCACTCAGGTGCTTGTTGTGCATCTGCAAATCCTTTGATGATAGCGATTGGTTTAATACCTAATTCATCAGCTTTTTCTTTACTCATTAATACTAATGCAGAAGCACCATCATTTAATGTTGAAGCATTTGCTGCAGTAACAGTACCATCTTTCTTAAATACAGGTTTTAATCCTGGAATCTTATCAAATTTAACTGCTTTATATTCTTCATCTTCAGCTACTACTGTAACACCTGCTCTGCCTTCTATTTCAACTGCTACGATTTCATTTTTGAATAATCCTTTTTCGTAAGCAGCTTGAGAACGCTTATATGATTCAATTGCGAAAGCATCTTGTTCTTCTCTAGAGATTTTACATTCTGCAGCACATAATTCTGCGGCAGAACCCATATGATAATCATTGTAAACATCCCATAATCCGTCTTTAATCAATCCGTCTGTTACTACTTGATTACCTAATTTATATCCTGTTCTAGCTTTATCTAAATAATATGGAACATTACTCATACTCTCCATACCACCAGCTACGACTATGTCATTATCACCTAATTGAATTGATTGAGCAGCTAACATAACCGCTTTCATTCCAGATGCGCATACTTTATTGATAGTAGTAGTCGGCACATCAGGTAAGCCTGCAAATTTCGCAGCTTGAGTTGCTGGTGCTTGTCCGACGTTCGCCTGTAAAACATTACCCATATAAACTTCTTGAACTTGATCTCCATTAATTCCAGCTCTTTTAACTGCTTCTTTAATAGCGATAGCACCTAATTTTGGAGCTGATAATGAGGCTAATGCACCTCCGAAACTACCCATTGGGGTACGAACTGCTGATACTATATATACTACTTTCATTGTGTTTGTATTTCGTTTGTTGCGCAAATTATGAAAAAATCTAATGAAAATCCTACTTTTGAATAATGCAGAACACACAAAGTACTCTTCGACAAGATATTTATAAATATTTATTAATGATTGTATGCGTGTGCATCATTGTATACGTATTACCCAAAGGACGTAAATTCAAATATGAATTTGACAAAGGCAAGCCTTGGATGCATGAAAAATTAGTTGCACCATTTGATTTTGCAATTGAAAAATCTACAACAGAACTAGAAAACGAGAAGCAAGAAATTATAGAACAGATTCCTTCATATTACGAACGTAATCATGAAATAGAAGATATAAGTATCAATACTCTAAGAACTGAATTAAATAATATTTGGTCTTCAAAATATGGGAACAACAACCTTAGTGATTTCAATAAAAACTTTAAAAGTCTTGAAATAATTTTAAGAGATTTATATAAAGTCGGAATTATAAATTCTAAATCTGAAGAAGATCAAAAAGACTTAATCTACATCGTAGATAATAATATTGCAAAGCCATTTACGATTGATAAGTTATACTCATTTAAAGAGGCTGAACTTCATGTTCGTGCAGAGTTAAGTAAAAAATCTTTACTAGATACTACTTTACTTATGACAGTTCTTCAGCAAGTGATTTCTGAAAATATCATATACAGTGAGAGTATTAATCAAAAAATTCTAAACGAGGGTTTAAAGAATATTTCAAAATTTAGGGGGATGATAAGTTCTGGTGAATTGATTATCGACCGAGGAATATTAGTGGACGAATACAAATACACTATTCTTGAATCACTTAAAAATGAATATGATAAACGACTAGGTATTCTAGGAAATAAGTACATAGTGAGTTTGGGGCAGGGGGTATTAGTCGGACTTATATTAACGCTTTTAATGGTGTTTTTGTCAATGTTCAGAAAAGACATTTACGCTGACATCCGAAAAATGTTAATCATATTATTAATTGTTACGACGATGTTAGTTGTACTATCGTGGTCACTAAAAATGCAATTACCAAGCTTATATTTTATACCATATTGCATAGTACCTATTATAATTCGTGTAATATTTGACACACGATTAGCTTTGTATATTCACTTACTTGTAGTAATTGTTGCTGGTTTCTTCGTGCCTAATGGTTATGAATTTATTTTCTTGCAAATTACTGCAGGAATGGTAGCCATCAATAGTATAAAAAGTCTATTGAAAAGATCACAATTTTTAATATCTGCATTATTGATTTACGCTACTTATGTGGTTGGTTATATAGGTATATCTATTATACATGAGGGTTCGTTTTTGAATATTGATTGGTCACACTTAATGTGGTTCTTAGTAAGCGTAGTTTTATCTCTAATCGCATATCCATTAATTTATGCTTTTGAAAAATTATTTGGAATAACTACTGAGGTTACTTTGATGGAATATACCAATATTAATAATCCACTATTACGCGAATTATCATACAAAGCACCGGGTACCTTTCAACATTCATTACAAGTAGCCAACCTTGCTGAAGCAGCAATATTTGAAATTGGTGGTAATGCTTTATTAGTAAGGGCAGGAGCACTATATCATGATATTGGCAAAATGGAAAGTCCACAATATTTCATTGAGAACCAACAAAAAACTGCTAATCCTCATGATGATTTACCTTACGAAGAAAGTGCTAAAATCATTATTCGACATGTATATGCTGGTATTGAAATAGCCACTCGCAATCGTTTGCCAAAAGAGATAATTGATTTTATTAGAACTCATCATGGAAATACTCGTGTCGATTATTTCTATCAATCATTCTTGAAAAATTATCCTGAAGCAGACGTAAATGAGAATATATTTAAATATCCTGGTCCGATTCCATTCTCAAAAGAAACGGCAGTGTTAATGCTTGCAGATAGTGTAGAAGCAGCATCTAGAAGTTTAAAGCAACCGACAGCTCAGTCTATTTCTGACTTAGTAGAAAAGATTATTGATTATAAAATACAGCAAAAGCAATTAATTAATTCGGATGTTTCGATAAAGGAAATTCATCGTATTAAACAACTATTCAAAGAGATGTTGATGAGCATCTATCACGTTCGAATAGAATACTAATTGCTTGTTCTTAAACGATTGCCAGTACGGGGTTTTATTGGTGGTGGTAAATTTCGTTTAAGTATGTGAATAGTTGCATTTAATTCAAATCCAATTAACAATATCATTGAGTTTAAATATAGCCAAATCATAATTATGATAAGGGTTCCGATTGAACCGTATAACTTATTGTAACTGCCGAAGTTGTTTACGTAATATGCGAATCCGATAGAAGTAAGTATTGATAAAACCGTCGCTAGTGTAGAACCTGCAGAGATGAATTTGAATCTTTTGGTGTTAGCCGGACAGTAATAATATAATAAAGAGATTACGCAGAAGAATAATAAAATAATGACTAGCCAATTCAAAGCTAGTAAAGAGTAAACTACAATTGCACCTTTAATTATTGCTTTTTTCTTTAAATAGGTAATGATGAAATTACCAGCAATTACAAGTGTTACACCTATTATTAAAAGTATCGAAATTAAAAAAGTAAGTACAATTGCTACTCTTCTTTTTTGCCAGCCTTTGCGTGTTTCTTGAATTAATGATGCCTTATTAAAATTTCTCATTAAGGCTACGATACCATTGGTAGAGAAGAATAATGCAGCTATAAAACCGAAAGATAATAATCCTGAATTCTGATTTTTAATTATATCGGTTAATGTATCTTGTACAGTTGCTTGTGTGCTAGATGGTAATCCTTTTAATAAGAGATCTAATAATTGATTCTGAAAATTATTTATTGGTATGTAAGGTATTAAGGTAAATAGAAATATTGTTGCCGGAAATATTGCTAAAAAAAAGGAAAAAGCTAATGAGCTTGATTTAGTATTTAAATGTTCTTTTTGTATTTCTTTTACGAAAAAACTCAACACTGTATAAATAGGTAACCCATCAAAGCCAGGTATAGTAGTTCGTTTGCTTTTATCTATTAAACGCTCTGTGATATAGTGATTTATTAGCCAAGCCTTAAGTTTATTCATTCTTGAAATAAGGTTCTAATTTTTGCATGAATTCTAAGGGACCTACTGTAGGTCTTTTTGTTTCGATATTTACAAATACTAATGTAGTCTCACCAATATTTATCAATTCATTTTGTTCATTATACAGCTCATAACTAAATATTATTCTAGTTTTTGGTAATTCCTTTAGCATAACTTTTATGTTGATTAAGTCATCATATAATGCTGGCTTTATATATTTACATTTCAACTCTAAAACTGGCATCATAATTCCAGTTTCTTCCATCCACTTATAACTTAAGCCAAGGTTTCTTAACATTTCAACTCTAGCTACCTCATAGAACTCGGCATAATTACCATAATAAACATAACCCATTTGGTCTGTTTCGCCGTATCTTACTCTTATTTTAGTTTCGTGTATATACATTATTTCATTATCCCTCTTTTGCTAAGTGCTAATTGAAATTTCTTAGCATTTTTTTGGTGCTCTGTTATATTACTTGCATAGTTGTGATAACCTGAGAAATCTTCTTTTGCACAGAAATATATGTAATTATGTTTCTCATACGATAAAACAGCATCTATTGCTGCTATAGATGGCATACAAATCGGACCTGGAGGTAAACCATTATATTTATAAGTGTTGTAGGGTGAATTATGTGCTAACATTTTATTTAATACTCTTTTAATATTAAAGTTTCCTATCGCAAAGATGACTGTAGGGTCTGCCTCTAATTTCATTCCTCTGTTGATTCTATTCATATAGACTCCTGCAATAGTTTTCATTTCTTTATTAACTAATGCTTCTTGATCTACAATTGATGCTAAAATACTTACCTCCGTCTTTGTTAATCCGATTTTTTTAGCCTTCGCAATTCTATCGTCTGTCCAGAACTTCTGGTATTGCTCATTCATTTTGTCAATAAATTTTAGAGCAGATGTATTCCAATAAAATTCATATGTATTAGGTATGAACATGCAGAATATATTTTCTTCATTAAATCCGTATTCTCTAATTAAATCTATACTATCAAGTTTATTAATTAACTCTAAAGAATCACATTCTAATTGTTTTCCTACATATCCTGCAAATTCAGACATTAGTCTAAAATTTTGGAAACTCAGTTTAACAACCTCTTGATCACCTGCTCTTAGTTTACGAACTAACTCGACATTACTCATGCCTTGCTTTATTCTGTATTTTCCAGGTTTAATGGTTTTATATTTAAGTTGAGTGGCAACCCATTTAAAGGTCTCCGTATTTAATAATACATTATTTTCTTTTATGATTCTTTCTACATCATCTATGCTAGAACCAGTAGGTATATATAAATATTCAGCAGCATCTTCAGAGATATTATTTTTAAAGAGTTTTGAATATAAATTAATACCCATAATTGCTCCTGATAATACTATCACAATTATGATTGACCAAATTATTTTTTTTGTTTTACTCATTAGCTTTTTAAAGAATTCAAAGCATTGATGGCTTTGGTGTTTTTCGGATTTATTTTAATAATTCTGTTTAGTGTTTTCTTTGTTTCTTGTACATTATTATTTGCCATGTACCATCCAGCTAAATTAAACAATGCCTGCTCATAATCTGGGTCTAATGAAAGAGCTTTTGTAATTAAATTATATGACTCTAACATTTTACCGCTTTGCATATATAGAAAACCTAAGTTCGATAATGCTGGTACAAATTTATGATTTTCTTTAAGTATAAACTGATACTCAGTTATAGCTTCATTTACTTTATTCGATTGAAGATAATAAGCTGCTAATTTATTTCTGAATTCTAGGTTATACGGTGCTCTCTCAACGCTTGCTTTTGCATATATGGTAGCATTTGAGATATCATTCATGGAATAATAAGACTCAGCAATTCGATAGAGTGTCCAGGCATCTTTAGAATACATCACCGCTTGTTTTTGTGCAGTATTAATTACATTTCTATAGTCATTCTTTAAGTAATACAGCCTGATTTTATTATTGAAAAAGTGAACATCAGAGTAGCTGCCTTTCATATTTAAGTAAAGTTCTGCTGAATCTAAATAAATCGACTTGTTTTCAAATTTTTCATAATAAGATAGATATGCTTCCCCCTTCGTATGTGGGTCTACATTTTTATTGTTCACTGCTGAAAGTCCGACAAATTTTTTAATAGATTCTTGCTCTTTTTTCTTTATAGGTATTTGAATTTTGTGATCATGAATGCTAACATGTGGAATGTCTTCTGTGCCTGCGCTTGGCATATGACATTTCCAACAATTATTTTCATTTGTAGAAACTCTTTTCTTTAAATCTAATGTACATTCATCTAAAGTTTTTGATGTATGGCAAGATTTGCAAGCATTATTAAATTGCAGATCTTTGGTTTCTTTTACACTAACATGAGGGTTATGACAATTAATACATGTAAGATTCAAACTGCTTTGTTTTTCTTCGTTACTTTTAATAAAGCATTTGCTTTGTTTTAATCGATCTGCATGTGATGCCATAATAAATGAATGATCACCTTCATATCTAGGTAAAAATACATTCATAAAATCTGATAACTTTTGTCCGGGTTTGAAATCAAAAAATGATTTACCCTCTTTCAATACAGCATTACCTTGTAGATGACATCTCTGGCAAACATCAACTTGTAATTCGTATGGTAATTTACCAGGGTTAACGATTGAATAATCTATTTCATTAGCAGTATCTACTAATATGCCTGCTGATTTTTCTTTGACATGAATTTCACCCGGACCATGACATCTTTCACAGTCGATGCCTTGTAGTACAGAAGCATATTTATTTTTTGAACCAACCACAAAATTTGGGTAAGCATTGTGACAGCTCATGCATTCTAATTCAATTGTTCTACTAAATCTAGAATTATGTCCTTTCTCAAAACCCGGTGGGAAATCCCATTTTCCTACTTGTGTATAAAAGGTCATAGGCATCTGATAAAAATACCCGTTTGTTTGATACATATGAGAGTTGGTATGTTGGCCTGAACCAACTATGTATTCAACTTTCTCTATACGCTTATGAACAGTATCGCCATTTGTTATTCTGTATTCTAAAATGTATAAACTATCATCTTTGAAATATGGGTGATAATAAAAATCTAGATATGGGTCATAGATTTTTTCATGATTTGAAAAATGCGCAGCAGATTTATCTTTCGTCGCTGCTCCAAAAGATTGCCCCATTCCTGTTTTTATGAATGTCTCATAAATATTCTGATGGCAGGTTTTGCAAGTTTGCATCCCAACATATTGAACACCTTCAGCATGATTTTTATATATGGAATCATCTGATACCTCTTTGTTAGAACTACAATTAACATTCATAGTGATAATTGTAATACAACAAATTGCTAAAACAAGAAATACGAGAATTCTTCGGATGTTCATGTTATAAAAATATTAAATTCGATTGAAAGCGATTAGTCCAGCTTTCAAGTTCTTAACATTTTTATACCCAGCTTGGTTTAAAATCTTCTGAGCAGTACGGCTTCTAATACCTTTTTGACAAACTACAATTATTTCAAGTTCTTTGTTATCAGGTAGTTCGCTTATGTATTCGTCAAGTTTACCCAATGGACATAGTAATCCGCCAATATTAAAAGTATGGTATTCTATTTTTTCACGAACATCGATAATGAAAGGATTTTCACCATTATCTAATTTTTGTTTGAGTTCTATAGCTGTAATCTCAGTCATTTTTTATGTATTTCTGAGTTTGCAAAATTTCGTTTTTCGAGTTAACTAATTGCAAAAGATAAATACCTTTTTCTAAATCAGAAATATCAATTAGAGGAGATGAGTTTATTGTTTTTAATAATCTTCCTTGTAAGTCAATTACTCTAACACTTAATTCTTCTGACTCAATTATTGAAGTAGAATTGACAATTCCTTTTCCTGGGTTCGGGTAAATGTTCCAATTGAAATTTTTAACTTTATTGGAGATGCCTGTAGCAAGTCTGTCTTTAAAATAAGGACGTATCATGACAGATCCTTTTTCAGTACTTTGTTGCCAACCTAATGCATTAACTTTATAAAACATACGGTCACTGTTGACGGTATTTCTATCTAGTCCTACATTTAAGAAGTAATTAGAACTCTGTATCCAGCCCACATAAAAATCACCTTCAACCTCTAGTACAGAATCTAATTGATAATTACTAAATCCGTTGATGATATCAGTATAATTAGGTGTTTGTGAAGTTTTTTGATAGAGTATTACTTCCGGATTTATAGATTTCCAGATGGTAAGAGTAAATAATTCATTTATAATAGGTACTTGCTTTTGTGTAAAGAAATAAGATACATCTGTAAGTGTATCTTTTTGTTTTGCAGAAAATAAGTAAGCAAATCTACCTTCACCAGACACAGATAAACCATATCCGTTCTCAGCAGTACCGTCATCATAAGCAAAATAATCGTGGAAGTTTTGATTTTGAATGATAGTATCGTTAGATTTTGTATTATCGTTATTCGTAGTAACGTAATACTTTGTTTCTACTGTGTATTTATTGTTGCGTTTAGGAATACTTACTTTTTTAGAGTCTTCATAGTCTGAAGCGTAGGGAGCCATAGGTAAACCTTTCGTAACAGAGTCTAATTTTAAAGCTTCTTCTTTTAAGTAAGATGTGAATGTGAAGGTTACAACAGTAATGGCGTCAGAAGAATAATTATTTCTAACATTAATAAAATGATTACTCGCCAACATACTAGAATCATATTGATTGAATGGAATAGCGGTATATGATTTCAATAAAGAAGACGGATTGTTATTAATAGATACATCGAAGAATGCAGTATCGTTTACATTTCTGAAACGATTTAATTTTACATAGTCGATATGCCAATGATCATCACCACCAAACTGAGAGCCTTTGTTTTTAAATCTAAACTGAAATCCTTTTTTTAAATATTCTTCAGCAGTAATAGGAACCATTATTTGTCTGAAATCTTTAACTGCTGTGCCGGGCCATGAAATGATTTTTACAAATTTTCCTGTATTTAAATTTCTAAATTCTAGAATAAGTGAATCATTGTTAGCAGGTACTCTGCCAAGACCTTGCGGTTGTATATAAAAGCTTAGATAGATAGAATCAGCTGCTGAATAATTTAGGTTGATAGGTAAAGAAGTTAAGCTATCACATACACCATAACCGAATGAAGAGTTAACATATGGCGCTCCTCTATGATCAAAACCATCAAAAGTTGCGACACCTTTGGTAGGTGAGTTTTTGCCAAAACTATTGTTTATAAACACTTTATTATCTAACCATTTTGAGGTATTCGGATAAACCTTGACATCCGAAAAATCATCAAAGAAAGGCAATTCAAGTGTGTCTACTAATTTCTTTGCAGTGTAATTTTGTTGATAATCAAGATAAGCTTTCTCTAAAAGATGAGAGTATTGCATAGCTTTAGTGAGCTCTTGTGCAATAGATATATTGACAAATAATAAAGTTATATAGAGTAATAATAAAGATCTTTTCATAAAAAAAATTAAACGCTAAAATTGGTGAATTATTGCACTTTTAAATAGAGGTCAATGGTTTCACCTTGGCTAATTTGGTTTAGGGTAGTGTCGGTACTGAACTCCGGACTTTGCTTATAAACGATAGCTCTAGAGGTATCAGTTTTACCACCATCAAAAATGATAGCACCAACAATTAATCTAGATCCTTGAATGACAAACAATGCCTCGTCGTATGATAGTCCTACTAAATTTGGCACATTCACTTTTAAATTACCATAACCATCACCTAATACTAAATCAACAGCATCACCTTTTTTTAAAACGTCACCTTTCTTTAATATTCTGCCTTTATATTGAATAGCAAGTACTGCATTCTGTGCTAAATCTGGTTTATAGATTAGTTGTTTGATGGAAATGCCATAACTTTCTAAAATGGCCTGAGCTTCTCTAAGAGAGACATCAATCAAATCAGGAAGTTTAATACTTGGGGCATCAGAAGAAACTATAGTTAAATAGATATTTCTATTTTCTTTAACCAAAGAGTTAGCCTCAGGTTCTTGTTCATAGATAGTACCAGGCTCAGCTTTATCAGTATATATAGAATCAATAACATATCGGAAGCCTTGTTCATCTAAAAGTTCCATTGCTTCTGTTATTTCTAGTCCTTTAAGATTTGGAATCGTAACTGTTTCACCATGTCGGGTATAAACGTTCAGCCATTTGAAAATGATAAATAAAACGATACCTATCGATAAGATCGCGATGCCTAAGTGTTTAAAGAAGTCTTTACTTTTAAGAAATTGAAAAAACATTTTCATAATTAGCTCAAACATATTTAATTCTTTTCAAATATTAGATATAAATGGTTCTGATATATCTATTTTTTTTAGTTATTTGTAATAAATAATTATAGAATGAAAAAAAGAATAGCATTGGTAGCAGGCGGTTTCACAGGAGAGATTGTAATATCTATGAAAAGTGCTGAAACTGTGTACAATCATTTAGATAAGAATAAATACGAAGTATATAATATCATTATAGATCACGAATCGTGGAGATATGTAGATGAGTCAAAGCAAAGCACTATCGTAGATAAAAACGATTTTTCTATTTTGATTGGCGGTCAAAAGATAAAGTTTGATGCAGCATTCATAATTATTCATGGTTCACCAGGTGAGGATGGCAAATTGCAAGGGTATTTCGATATGTTGAAGATACCTTACACGACTTGTGATGCCATTACTTCAGCCATAACGATGAATAAAGCTTACACAAAAAGTATTATAGCAGATATTAAGGATGTATACGTTGCGAAGTCAATGCAGCTTTTTGATGATAGAAACTATACCAATCAACAGATATTAAGCACATTGAAATTACCTTTATTCATAAAACCTAATAATGGTGGAAGTAGTATTGGTATGAGCAAGGTGAAACATGAATCTGAATTACAGGAGGCTTTACAAAAAGCATTCAAAGAAGATAAGCAAGTATTAGTAGAAGAATTCATAGAAGGCAGAGAGTTTACGATAGGTATCGTAAAAATTAATAATCAAATTAAAACTTTACCAGCCACCGAGATAGTATCGTCAAAAGAGTTTTTTGATTTTGAGGCAAAATATACAAGCGGTGTATCTGAAGAAATAACACCTGGAAGAATGACTGATGAAGAGAAGCACAGAGTGGAGCAAGCTATGGTTGAAATATACCAAAGACTTAATTGTGCAGGTGTAGTACGAATCGATTATATATTAGAGAGTAATTCTGATAGAATGTATGTATTAGAGGTCAATACGGTACCCGGACAGTCGCAGAATAGTATAATACCACAACAAGTTAGAGCTATGGGAGGTAATATGACTGATTTCTATGGAGATTTATTGGAAGAGATTCTAGTTAAATAGAGTACTTCTCGATTATCCATTCAGGAATACTTTCAGATCGACCGTTTTCAGTATTAATCATAGTATAATGAAACTCACCGTCGCAACAGAGTTTATCTGTTTTTGCATTTCTTATGTGAAAACTTACAATACATCCTTTAGGTAATATTTCTAGAATTCCTGTATTGACTATAAACTTGTCACCTAGTTTAAGTGCTCTTTTATATTCAATACTCGCTTTGCTAACTACCCAAGTGAATTTGTTTTCTACAAAGCTTTCCATCGGGAACTTGTAGTGATGTTCCATCTGGTCATATCTCGCAGCAAGAACATAGTCTAAATAACGAGAATTATGGACATGCTGATTCATATCTATATCGTCAGGTCTGACTTGAAGTAATGTTTCAAAACGAGAATATGTAGGAGTGTTTGACATCTTATAAATAATTTGGACAATTATACGTAATAAAATCAAATAGCTATAATATTAGTTTATTTACATAAAGTGAACTATTTCTTAAATCGGTCTACTTTAGATAAAGCATAAAATAAATTGAACAAAAATGAGTTTTTAAAAAAAATAAAATAAAAAATGCCGTTTAAATAGGCTAGAACCAAGTTTTGAAATTTATTCTAAAAAATCACTTTCTAAATTCATGTCTTTGCCTTATTTTTGTTGTCCGAATTAATCAATTGTTTAACGCTTTAGTACCATTCAAGAATGTATTTAAGTAACGAAAAAAAGAAAGAGATCTTCGCATCTCATGGTAAAAGTGCAGCCGATACAGGTAGCGCAGAAGGTCAAATCGCATTATTCTCATACAGAATAAGCCACTTGACAGAACATTTAAAGAAAAATAAGAAGGATTTTTCTACACAGTTGTCATTACAGAAGTTAGTAGGTAA
>JACCDH010202184.1_pt1 | contig 36440 bp, 32 predicted proteins | sample 7442481 | NCBI WGS metagenome assembly JACCDH01 (sample SAMN15323433, study PRJNA562643) | freshwater metagenome | isolation source: river surface water | place: USA:Blue River Watershed | collected 2017-08-15 | reverse complement strand
CTAAGCCGCTGCAAAGTTCAACCGGCATCATGCGGCGCGCGCGACGATGCGCGCACCGCGCTCGCCCTAAAAGCCATCCGCAGGGATGGCTTTTTTTACGGGCTCCCGTGCCGTGGATCACCAAAAACAAGCGGGTGGATCAGTCCAAGAACTAAGCCGCTGCAAAGTTCAGCCGGCATCATGCGGCGCGCGCGACGATGCGCGCACCGCGCTTGCCTTTAAACGCGTATCTAGCCAGCATTCCTTTGGTAAAAAATCCCTGTTACCAAAGATCGATCTTGAGAGAGAGGGTGGGCGATCCGACCATCTTGGGATCGATGATGCCTCGCTTGAGCTGTTCAGGATCGAGTTCTATCGTCACTACGCCCTTTGCCGAGTGATCTGTAGCACTTGCGGGTGTGTTTCTCGATAACTGCGGATTAATACTTACAAATTCCTGATTGCTGTCGCTATCCATGATGCCAATATGTTTCATGTAATTGGTGTACGTCACGCGAATCTTTCCGTCATCAGTATGCTGCAGATCTATCCAGAAGTCTGAGCCGGCGCTGGGAATTTTATCCTCTCCGTCGGTGCTCAAGATAGAAAAAAAATCCTGACCACTCCCAAGCGCAGTGCTCATCGCACTGAGGATGCCGTTGCCACCGGCTTGGAACAATACGTGGCTCAGCGTTTTCCTTACCTCTGTATCAGGAGCAAACTTCTCTAACTCAGACCGGGCTCGCGCCGAATCGGTGACTACGATGGTACCTTTCTCGCCTCCGCCAAAGTTAAATTTTTCACGTCCTACATCACGTAGAAACAAGTCCGAGAGTCCGGTGGTTTCATCAACAAGATGTTTCGCAAAGCTATCATTTAGAAACGTCATGAGGTCATTCCCGAATTTTTCGGTCGCCTTCAATTCGCGTGAGCCATCGGGCATGGTTTTCCATGTGTGCTCATCGTTCCAGCCGGCGGGCAAGAGTCGTGCCAGCCTTTCGTATTTATGGCTATCCAGTGACAACGTAATTTGCTTTAACGCTTCATCTCGATTTGCAGGAAGCTCGCCTTGTATTTCCCCTGCTTGCAGTGAGATTGCTTTGGCATCTTTAAACGATTTTTTGTTTTCTACCATCAGCTTTGCTATTTCCGTCAACTGAGCGCCAGAGAATGAGTTCATTCCATCGCTGTTTTTTAGCTTGGCTGCCTGCTTTGCGATGGCATATGCAGTTCTGAAGCTCACCTGATACGTCAGCATCAGCGCGACCTCAGTTCGTGCATCCTTGATTTGTATGGGTTTGTCGTTGATGGTGTGGCGTTCAACGCTTGTTTTTAGCTCTTTCGCTTTTGATAGTGTCAAATTGTGATGAACTCTCAGAAATGCCAGAGGGAGAAGGTCTTTCTCAGGAAGCTGTGTTGTGTTTTTCATCTTTCCCGCAAGCTTCAGAATGTCCATTGATTCATCGATGTTGATGTTGTAGCTGGTCATCAGATGCCCAAGGGTTTTTGCCATACCTTCGGCATAGTTTTTGTCCCTGCCCATTTCTTTGTGCAAATAATCAGTCAAGCCCTTTTCTAACAGGGCGTCAAAAGGTTGGCCGCCGCTACTGTGCGGCCGTAGATACGGGAGAATTTTGCTGTTTTCCGGATTCTCAAGGAAAGCGATGCTTTCTATTGATTCAGCCAGTTGCTCGTTTTTGAGTTTGAGAGCATCTAATCCCCTTGCAAGCGCACTGTGGGCTGAGGTGGAGGTCTGTGTCGTTTTTGATTTCTTTATGTCGGCTAACAGCCGTCCCAAATCATTTTTATCTTGAGAACTCAGTGTTTTTCCAGTGATGTGGCTTATTTCGTTTTCAAATTTTTTTACCAATGCATCATGAGCCATTTGGCTCCAATCGGTCTTGACCTGAGAGTTGCCTAGCCCGGCGCTGAGTGAACGACCGATCCGCTCGAACAGCATCGTGGCTTCACTTGCGACAATGATATCGTTCGTATCGGTGACGCGGATTGAGTCAGGGTTGTTTTGCGCCGACAGGTAGACCTCTAGCGATCTCATGGCTGAATAAGTAATGTTATTCGCACTCATGAACTATCCCTCTCTATTAGTATTTCCACGTGCTTGATCGGTATGGCGTGCCAGCGCAGGGCTCGCGGGATGATGAGGCCGGTTACTGCTGGCCGGTTGGCAGCCTAGGTTTTGTTGCAGACGCCCATGCCTTTTCCCGAACTCATCCGAGTTTCAATTTGTTAACGATTTGGTCTATTTGCGCTGGACTCTGTTCCTGCGGAGGCACAGTGACTTTGCGTAGGGCCTGCACTAGCTCCATCAGCCCCAAAAAGCCGCATTCCGTCTGGCGCGAGTACAATCCTGTCGTTTTAGGAATCTGGAGCTGTCTTGAACCACTATCCTCATCCCGTCATTGCCCGCGAGGGCTGGCCCTTCCTCGGCATCGCAGTAGTGGCCGCGCTGATTGCCACCCACTTCCTCGGCGGCTGGTCTTGGCCGTTCTGGGTCATCGCCATTTTCGTGCTGCAATTTTTCCGCGATCCGCCACGCACCATCCCGCAAGATGCGAATGCCGTGCTGTCGCCGGCCGATGGCCGTATCGTGGTCGTCGAGAAAGCGCATGACCCCTATGCGAACCGCGAAGCGCTAAAAATCAGCGTGTTCATGAACGTGTTCAATGTGCATTCGAACCGCTCGCCGGTGGATGGCAGAATTGACAAGGTCGAGTATTTCCCCGGTAAATTCGTGAACGCCGATCTGGACAAAGCCTCGACCGAGAACGAGCGCAATGCGGTCGTGATGACAGCGGCCAACGGTCAGACCATTACCTTTGTTCAGGTGGCGGGTCTGATCGCGCGCCGGATACTTTGCTATGTGAATGCTGGTGATTCCCTTGCGCGCGGTCAGCGCTACGGCTTCATCCGCTTCGGCTCGCGCGTTGATGTTTATCTGCCGCTGACGGCGCGGCCAAGGGTGACGGTGGGCGAGAAAGTGTCGGCCACTGAGACGATTCTTGCCGAGTTCTGATTCTGGCCACAGGTCGGGTCGATTACCATAATAGGCGTCATGCCACTTTTCAATCACCGTAAACACAAGGCCAAGGGCTCTCAAGCCAAAGGGCTGCGCTCGAACAAGTTCGCGTTTCGGCGATCGACCGATGCTGATGACGATGGTTCGGAACAAATGGCGCCGCGCAGCCGTGGTATCTATTTACTGCCGAACGCGTTTACGACTGCTGCGCTGTTCTGCGGCTTCTACGCGATCGTAATGGCCATGAATGGCCAGTTCTCGAATGCGGCGGTAGCTATTTTTGCGGCCATGGTGCTCGACGCCACGGATGGTCGGGTCGCGCGACTGACGAATACGCAGAGCGAGTTCGGTGCGCAATATGACAGTCTGTCGGACATGGTGTCGTTTGGCGCAGCCCCAGCGCTGATCGTTTATGAGTGGTCGTTGCGCGGTCTGGGCAAAATGGGCTGGCTGGCTGCCTTTGTTTACTGTGCCGGAGCAGCGCTGCGGCTGGCGCGTTTCAACACCAACATTGCGGTGGTGGATAAGCGGTTCTTTCAGGGGCTGCCCAGTCCGGCGGCGGCAGCGCTGGTGGCGGGCTTCATCTGGCTGGTGGATGATCTTCGTATTGCCGGCGCGGATTTCAGTTGGCTATCGTGGGCAATCACCGTCTATGCCGGGCTGACCATGGTCACCAACGTGCCGTTCTACAGCTTCAAGGATGTTAACTTCAAGAAGTCGGTGCCTTTCATCGCGATCTTCGTGATCGTGCTGATTTTTGTCGCGGTCTCCAGCGATCCGCCCAAGGTACTGTTCGGCTTGTTCGTGATTTACGGGCTGTCCGGCTACGGGGTGTTCTTCTGGCAGTGGTTCAAGGGGCGGCCGGTGTCCATCGTTCAGACCAGCGACGAGCCGCTGGAGAAATAATTACTGCTGCCGCTCGGGCGGGTGCTCTCACTCTCGAAGCAGATGCTTCAGTCTCCGGGCAAGACCAGTATCAAGATGCAGCTTGCCTGGTGCCGAGGGCGGGTTCGTCAGGACGTCGTCCCATCCCGCTCTGTGCTGAGCATATCTCTTCAGCATGCCAGTCCCAGCCCCCTTGCTTTGTCGAGCGCCGTCGTTACCAGGTCAACCCGTGTTCATCGACTTGAGGGAGGGTATGGGAACTCTCCATGTCGGCTTTGATACCAGATGACCGCGCAACCGAATCGTCCGGACGACGCCTATTAGCCCGATAGATTCCGCCGAGTTGCGCTTTTCGCCAAATCCCCTTATTCTTTGCCTCATGTCAAGCGCAGACCACAACACCGCTTACCTCCACGCCAGCAGCCCGACCGGTCTGCTGCTGTATCTACTGCGCTGACCACACAGACACCCTATTCCCCACAATTTGTGTTTTCCCCTCTCAGGCAAGAATAGCCCGGGCAGGCGAGAATATACGCTTATCCGGCATTAACCTCAGGAGCCCCAGATGGCCGACTCAAACAAGCTGATCATTTTCGACACCACATTGCGCGATGGCGAGCAGTCGCCCGGCGCCTCGATGACCAAGGATGAAAAAATCCGCATCGCGCGTCAGCTGGAGCGACTCAAGGTCGATGTGATCGAGGCCGGCTTCGCGGCGTCGTCGCCGGGAGATTTCGAGGCGATCAAGGCTATCGCTGGCATCGTGAAAGATTCAGTCGTTTGTTCGCTCTCGCGCGCCAACGACAAGGACATTTCCCGGGCGGCCGAGGCGTTGACAGCGGCGCCGCGCAAGCGGATTCACACGTTCATCGCGACCTCGCCACTCCACATGGAGAAAAAGCTTCGTATGTCCCCTGATCAGGTGTTCGAGCAGGCCAAGCTGGCGGTGCGCTATGCGCGGCAGTTCACCGATGATGTCGAATTCAGCCCTGAGGATGGCAGCCGCTCGGACGTGGATTTCCTGTGCCGCGTGCTGGAGGCGGTGATCAAAGAGGGCGCCACCACCATCAATCTCGCCGATACGGTCGGGTATGGCGTGCCTGAGTTGTACGGCCATCTTCTGCGGACACTGCGTGAGCGCATCCCCAATTCCGACAAGGCGATCTGGTCAGTGCACTGTCATAACGACCTCGGGATGGCGGTCGCCAACTCGTTGGCCGGCGTGATGATTGGCGGCGCGCGACAGGTCGAGTGCACGATCAACGGTCTGGGCGAGCGTGCGGGCAACACGGCGCTGGAGGAGATTGTGATGGCCTTGCGAACCCGCAAGGATCACTTCAAGCTGGAGGTGGGCATCGACACCGCGCAGATTGTTCCGACCTCAAAGCTGGTCTCGCAGATCACAGGCTTTGCGGTGCAGCCGAACAAGGCTGTGGTGGGCGCCAATGCGTTCGCACATGCATCGGGCATTCATCAGGATGGCATTCTCAAGGCGCGCGACACCTACGAGATCATGCGCGCAGAAGATGTGGGCTGGACTGCCAACAAGATTGTGCTGGGTAAGCTCTCGGGCCGCAACGCATTCAAGCAGCGGCTTGAGGAGTTGGGTATTGCGCTCGATTCAGAGACTGAGATTAATGCCGCATTTGCACGTTTCAAGGAGCTGGCAGATCGCAAGTCAGAGATCTTCGATGAGGACATCATGGCACTGGTGTCGGATGAGCAGCAGTCGCACGAGCGAGAGCACTACAGTTTCGTCTCGCTGTCACAGCAATCCGAAACTGGCGAGAAACCTGCAGCAAAGATTACTTTCTCGGTTGAGGGCAAGGAAGTGACTTGCGAAGGGCAGGGTAATGGTCCGGTTGACGCGATCGTGAATGCCATCGAGACCGATGTGAAAAGCGGCGCTGAGTTATTGCTCTTTTCGGTGAACGCAATTACTACCGGCACCCAATCGCAGGGCGAGGTCACGATGCGCCTCTCGCGCAACGGACGCATCGTCAATGGCGTGGGAGCGGATCTGGATATCGTGGTCGCATCCGCGAAGGCTTATCTGTCGGCGCTGAACAAGCTGTATTCGAAGACGGAGAAATTGAATCCGCAGTTGTAACAACGCGTGGTGTATCACGAGCGCTCCCGTGAAAGCCCATGTTGGGGTCGGCATCCCGGCGCAGGCCGGGATCCATCGTGGTGTATCCCCGGCGTGGAACTGAGAGCGCACCCGTAGTCTGTCATCCCGGCACAGGCCGGGATTCAGTGTCTATCAAGAGGCGCCCTCGGTCTTACTTGCCAGTTACTGAATTGTCAGCAGCCGGCTCTGCACCGCCTGCTTTTTCGGCAGCACCAGACTGAGCACGCCATTCTCCAGCTTCGCCACGGCGTTGGCGTCGTCGACTTCACCGGGTAATTCGATGCTGCGCGCGTATTTGCGCACAATGCGCTCAGCGTGCACGACTGTCTCACCCTCTTTGCGCTCAGTGTCGCGCCTGACCTCGGCCTCGAGGGTCACGCGCTGACCATCGACGCTGACCTTTAGATCGCTCTTGGCTACGCCGGGCAGGTCAGCATCGATCACATAGGCCTTGTCAGTCTCGGTGAGATCGAGCCGTGGGCTGAAAACGCTTGTGTCGCGTGCGCCCTCCGTGGCAGGAGCCAGAAAATCATCGAGCATAGTGTCGAGCAGATTGCCAAAAACAGTGGTCCGCAAGCTGCCGGGCAGGGGATAGCCGGCACGATTACGCAGAATCAGATTCATGATGTCCTCCTGGGGTGGTTGACTGGGCCGCCTCAGTCGGCCGCCCGATGCCCCTCAGATAAGGTGGTCAATGAGGATTTCAAGAGGCTCCGATATCCGCTGCGCGGGACGAAAAAATTATATTTATTGCAATTATTGGAGCCTTCAGGACCCGCTCGGGGTGCCATCTGAGTCCCTCTGATGTGCTCTGACTTGGGCGAGCGGGCGGTTTCGGCTATAATCGCGCATTGGTCTTTTGTGGCCAATTTTTTAATAGTTGTCACGGCTTTCGGGGTTGCGACTCCGCCTGCCGCATGTGAAAGGTAAGTAATCATGGCAGTTTCCAAAGAAGGCAAGGCCGCGGTCATTGCGGCAAACGCACGTGGTCAGAACGACACCGGCTCTCCTGAAGTTCAGGTTGCGCTGCTGACTGCGCGCATCAACGAACTCAATGGTCATTTCAAGGCCCACGCGAAGGATCATCACTCCCGTCGTGGCCTGATCATGATGGTCAACCGTCGCAAGAGCCTTCTGGCATATCTGAAGCGCAAAGACGCAGACCGTTATCGTGCACTGATCGAGAAACTGGGTCTGCGCAAGTAATCATTGCCACCCCGTTTTTAATTCGGATGCCTGTATCAGAAACCTGATGCGGGCATTTCGTCTTTTTGAAGTAATGCGAATGTGTCGTATCCCGTCGCATGGTTGAGTCGTGGGGACATGGCTATGTGTCCCGAAAAGGCGGCAATGTTGCTCCGCCTGTGGTGAGGTGAACGACAGCGCCTGAAAATCTGTCGGCAAAAATAGAAAGGAATTACCCAATGTTCAATAAAGTCACCAAGACCTTCCAGTATGGTCAGCACAAGGTCACGCTGGAAACCGGAGAGATCGCGCGTCAGGCGTCTGGCGCTGTGATGGTCTCTGTCGAAGACACTGTCATTCTCGCTACTGTTGTCGCCCGCAAGGAAGCCAAACCGGGCCAGGATTTTTTCCCGCTGACTGTTGATTACGTAGAAAAAACTTACGCCGCCGGCCGTATCCCCGGCGGTTTCTTCAAGCGCGAAGGTCGTCCTTCTGAAAAAGAGACGCTGACGTCGCGTCTGATTGATCGTCCGATTCGTCCGCTGTTCCCCGATGGCTACCTGAATGAGGTGCAGGTGATCATTCATGTGCTCTCGGTGAATCCCGAAATCGACCCCGATATTCCCTCCATGATCGGTGCGTCGGCCGCGCTCTGCGTGGCGGGTATTCCGTTCAATGGCCCGATCGGCGCAGCGCGCGTTGGTTACATCAATGGCCAGTATGTGCTGAACCCGAACGTGTCGCAGATGAAGGAATCGGCAATGGACTTGGTGGTCGCCGGTACCGAGGCCGCTGTGCTGATGGTCGAATCCGAGGCGCTGGAACTGCCGGAAGATGTGATGCTGGGCGCAGTGGTCTATGGCCATGAGCAGATGCGAGTCGTGATTGATGCGATCCATGACCTGGTGCGCGACGGCGGCAAGCCCGAAGTCCAGTGGACGGCGCCCGCAAAAAATGAAGCGCTGATCGCTCGCGTGACTCAGCTGGCAGAAGGCAAGCTGCGTGAAGCCTTCGCCACCAAAGAAAAGCAGGCGCGGACCGACAAGCTGCGCGCAGTGTCCTCCGAGGTCGCGGCTGCGCTCGAAGCCGAAGCAACGGCTGCCGGCACATCGGCGCCGGATTCTGCAGAGATTGGCGACATCTTGTTCAGCCTCGAATCGAAGATCGTGCGCTCGCAGATCCTTGACGGCGAACCTCGTATCGATGGTCGTGACACGCGCACCGTTCGTCCGATCACGATTCGCAGCAGCGTGCTCCCGCGTACACACGGTTCCGCGTTGTTCACGCGCGGTGAGACCCAGGCGCTGGTCGTGGCCACGCTGGGCACCGCACGCGACGAGCAAAAGATCGATGCGCTGACCGGTGAGTACAGCGATCGCTTCATGCTTCACTACAACATGCCTCCGTTTGCGACGGGCGAAACCGGTCGTGTCGGCTCGCCCAAGCGTCGCGAGATCGGCCACGGCCGCCTGGCCAAGCGCGCGCTGATCGCGGCGCTGCCAGCGGCAGACGAGTTCAGCTACTCGCTGCGTCTGGTGTCCGAGATCACTGAATCGAACGGTTCTTCGTCGATGGCTTCGGTGTGCGGCGGCAGCCTGGCGCTGATGGATGCCGGTGTGCCGATGAAGGCGCACGTGGCGGGTATCGCGATGGGACTGATCAAAGAGGGCAACAAGTTTGCCGTGCTGTCCGACATTCTCGGCGATGAAGATCATCTTGGCGATATGGATTTCAAGGTGGCGGGTACTGCTACCGGCATCACGGCGCTGCAGATGGATATCAAGATCCAGGGCATCACCAAAGAGATCATGCAGGCGGCGCTGGCGCAGGCCAAGGAAGGCCGCATGCATATCCTCGGCAAGATGCAGGAAGCGATGCCGCAGGGTCGCACCGAGCTGTCGAACTTTGCGCCGCGCCTGATCACCATCCGCATCAACCCAGAAAAGATCCGCGACGTGATCGGCAAGGGCGGTGCAGTGATCCGCGCGCTGACCGAAGAGACGGGCACGCAGATCGATATCACTGACGAAGGCATCGTTACCATCGCATCGGTCGATGCGGCTGCCGGTCAGGAGGCCAAGCGCCGCATAGAAGAGCTGACGGCTTCGGTCGAAGTTGGCAAGATCTACGAGGGCACCGTACTCAAGTTGCTCGACTTCGGCGCGATCGTTCAGGTCATGCCGGGCAAGGACGGTCTGCTCCATATCAGCCAGATCGCCAACGAGCGCGTGAATGCCGTGGCAGATTACCTGAAGGAAGGTCAGCAGGTTCGCGTGAAAGTACTCGAGACTGACGATCGTGGCCGACTAAAGCTATCGATGAAGGCTGCTGCGGCAGAAGACTCTGGCGAGGCAGCGGCTCAGCAATAAGCTGTCTGTGTTCGTACGCGCTGCGCGGTCGTGACCGCAGCAACCGTCACCAGCCCCGCGAACCGCGGGGCTGGTTTCTTCAGTGGCCGCGACAGATCAGGCAGCAAGCGATTTGACGCCTCAGGCAAGACATCCCCCCGGAAGATCCGCCGAGAAAAGCCGCCAAGAAAAGCAGAACAGGGAGATACAGAATGCGTGCAATAGAAATCATCAAGCCGGGCGCACCAGAGGTGCTCACGCCCTGTGACAGGCCGATACCTGCCGCCAAGGCGGGCGAGGTGCTGATCAAGGTGCATGCGGCAGGCGTGAACCGTCCGGATGTGCTGCAGCGGACCGGTAACTATCCTGTGCCGCCGGGCGCCTCGGATATTCCTGGCCTTGAGGTGGCGGGTGAAATCGTCGATGGCGATCTCGGTGGCAGTGGTTTCGCCAAAGGCGACATGGTGTGCGCGCTGGTACAGGGCGGTGGCTACGCAGAGTATTGCGCCGCGCCCGTTGCCCAATGTCTGCCGGTGCCCAAGGGCTGGTCTGCGGTTGAGGCGGCCTCGTTGCCCGAGACCTTTTTTACGGTGTACAGCAATGTTTTCGAGCGCGCGCGTCTGGGCGATGGAGAGACCTTGCTGGTGCAGGGTGGCAGTTCCGGCATCGGTGTCACCGCCATTCAGATGGCGACGGCGCTGGGTCATCGGGTATTCGCGACGGCAGGCACGGATGAGAAATGCAGGGCCTGCGAGAGTCTGGGTGCGGACCGTGGCATCAACTACCGCAGCGAGGATTTTGTCGAGATCGTCAAATCCCTCACGGGTGGTAAAGGTGTGAACGTCATCATTGATATGGTTGCAGGCGACTATGTCAATCGCGAGATCAACTGTCTCGCAGACGATGGACGACTGGTCGTGATTGCGCTCCTGGGCGGCTCGAAAGGCGAAGTGAATTTCGGCGAGATCATGCGCCGTCGTCTGACGATCACAGGCTCCACCCTGCGTCCGAGGCCGGTGGCATTCAAGCAGGACATCGCACAAAAGCTGCGCCAGCGTATCTGGCCATTGCTGGAATCCGGGAAGATCAAGCCCGTGATCTTCAAGACCTTCCCGCTCGAGCAGGCCGCTGAGGCGCATGCACTGATGGAGAGCAGCACCCATGTCGGCAAGATCATGCTGCAAGTGCTTTGAGATAGAACCGCGAGCTTTTTACGGGCAAGACCATGCGACGCACACTGATCGCCGGTAACTGGAAAATGAATGGCAGCCTTGGCGCGAATGCGTTGCTGCTGGAGGGTATTCTCGCCGGTGCGACTGCCACTTGCGATCTGGCCGTGTGTGTTCCGGCACCGTATCTGGCGCAAGTGCAGATGGCGCTGAGCGCTTCCGCAGTGCGATGGGGTGCGCAAGATCTGTCGGAGCATGACAGCGGCGCCTTTACCGGGGAAGTCTCGGCGCAGATGTTGAAGGACTTTGGCTGCACCTATGTCATCGTCGGACACTCTGAGCGACGCAGCTACCATAGCGAAAGCGATGAACTGGTGGCGCGCAAGGCGGTGCGTGCGCTCGAGGCAGGACTGATACCGATTGTTTGCGTTGGCGAGACCTTGCAAGAGCGCGAACAGGACAGGACGAATGCTGTCGTGATGAGACAGCTTGAGCCCGTGATCAAGGCTGTCGGCGCGCAGCTGGTCAACATCGTGATTGCTTACGAGCCGGTCTGGGCGATCGGCACCGGGAAAACCGCCACCCCAGCCATGGCCCAGCAAGTCCATGAAGTTGTCCGTGCAACCTTGGCGAAGGCCGACACCGGTGCGGCAGACAAAATACAGATCTTATATGGCGGTAGCATGAAACCGGATAACGCAAAAGAGTTGCTGGCGATGCCGGATATTGATGGCGGACTGATCGGCGGCGCTTCACTGAAAGCGCCGGATTTTCTGGCGATTGCCTCAGCCGCTTGATAGGGCGCCTGTGGCGGTATGAAAAACCTTGAATTTCGCGCTGTATTAACACTCAAATCTCGTAACGTTTTTATAGAAATTCGGAATAACTTATGAATACTTTGTTAGCCATCGTCATCGTGGTTCAGGTGGTGAGTGCCCTGATCATCATTGGTCTGGTATTGCTTCAGCACGGCAAGGGCGCCGATATGGGCGCGGCATTTGGATCGGGTGCGTCGGGCAGTCTGTTTGGCGCCAGCGGCTCATCGAATTTCCTGTCACGTTCTACGGGAATTGCCGCAGCGGTATTTTTCGTCGCGACGCTGGCGCTGAGCTTCATCAGCAGTCGTCCGGTTGCTACGGGTGGTGCCGGCGTCATGGATCAGATTCCCGCCACTCCCGCAGCGCCGGCGCAACCGCAAAACCCGACCAGTCAGTCACAACCCGCCACTCCGGCGCAGGGACAGTCGGGCGAAATTCCCAAATAAGGATTTCTTCTTTTTCCTGCAAAACCTTCATTGAATTGGGGTCTCAAAGCGGGTTAAAATGGCGCGCTTTTGCCGACGTGGTGAAATTGGTAGACACGCTATCTTGAGGGGGTAGTGGCGCAAGCTGTGCGAGTTCGAGTCTCGCCGTCGGCACCAGTCAAAACGTAATTCGAGCGAGCCAGCGAGAGGTTGCCTTTTGCTGGCTTTTTGCCGAACTGACAGAGTTGTCTTTTTGGCTTCATGTCTGGTTTTCCTGGTATTTATAACCAGAGTTTTGAACTGCGAATATCGTGAACCTCGAAAACTACCTGCCGATACTGCTGTTCATCTGTGTCGGTATCGCTGTCGGTGTCGCGCCTCAGATTCTCGGGCGGCTGCTGGGTCCGCACAAGCCGGATACGGAAAAAAATTCCGCTTATGAGTGCGGCTTCGAAGCTTTCGAAGATGCGCGCATGAAATTCGATGTGCGCTATTACCTGGTCGCCATTCTTTTCATTCTTTTTGATCTCGAAGTTGCCTTTCTCGTGCCGTGGGCTGTCGCGATGGGCGATGTCGGGCGGCTTGGTTTCTGGGCGATGATGATCTTCCTGGGTGTGCTTGTCGTTGGCCTGATTTTCGAATGGAAAAAAGGCGCTCTGGACTGGGAATAAGCAATGGCTATTGATGGACTGATGAACGAAGGCTTTGTCACCACGACGGCCGACAAACTGATCAACTGGACTCGCACCGGATCGATGTGGCCGATGACCTTTGGTCTCGCCTGCTGCGCTGTCGAGATGATGCATGCCGGCGCCTCGCGTTACGACCTCGACCGGTTCGGCGTCGTTTTCCGTCCTTCGCCAAGGCAGTCCGATGTGATGATCGTGGCCGGTACGCTGTGCAACAAGATGGCGCCCGCACTGCGCAAGGTCTACGACCAGATGGCCGAGCCGCGCTGGGTGATTTCCATGGGTTCCTGCGCAAACGGCGGTGGCTACTACCATTATTCCTATTCGGTCGTGCGCGGTTGCGACCGCATCGTGCCAGTCGATATTTATGTGCCGGGATGCCCGCCGACTGCCGAAGCACTCTTGTACGGAATCATGCAGTTGCAGAACAAGATACGGCGAACCAACACCATCGCCCGCTGACATTAGCAGAGCCCGACATGAGCACCAAACTCGAAAACCTTGTGACCGCCTTGCAGCAGGTGTTGGGCGAACGGATCAAGAGCCTCAATACCGATCTCGGCGAGGTCACCATCGTCGTCAGCGCATCTGATTATCTGTCGGTAATGCAGGAGCTGCGCGACCACACGACGACTCGTTTCGAGCAGCTCATCGATCTGTGTGGCGTCGATTACTCGCAATATGGCGATGGCGCATGGGAGGGTCCGCGCTTTGCCGTAGTTGCTCATTTGTTGTCCGTCAGCCAGAACTGGAGAGTGCGCATTCGCGCCTTCGCGCCCGATGACGAGATGCCCATCGTTCCTTCCGTATGCAGCCTCTGGTCATCGGCAAACTGGTACGAGCGCGAGGCTTTCGATTTGTTCGGCATTCTCTTTGAAGGTCATGACGATCTTCGTCGCATTCTCACTGACTACGGTTTCATCGGCCATCCGTTCCGCAAGGATTTCCCGGTCAGTGGTTATGTTGAAATGCGTTATGACCCCGAGCAGAAGCGCGTGATCTACCAGCCGGTCACCATCGAGCCTCGCGAGAATGTGCCGCGTGTAATCCGCGAAGAGAATTACGGGGTGAAGTAATCATGGCTGACATCAAAAACTACACGCTCAATTTTGGCTCCGGCCGCGCGCGCTGCGCGCTTAACTTCGCTGGCGCGAAGTTAGCCTTCACCGAAATTGAGCGAGGCAATGTGCTCTGGAATCAAGTTTCGCTGCGGGAGATGCGTCGTGGCTGAAATCAAGAATTACACGCTCAATTTTGGCCCTCAGCACCCCGCTGCGCACGGTGTGCTGCGTCTGGTGCTGGAACTGGATGGTGAAGTTATCCAGCGTGCTGATCCGCATATCGGTCTGCTGCACCGAGCGACTGAAAAGCTGGCTGAAACGCGTACTTATTTGCAATCAGTACCCTATATGGACCGTCTCGACTATGTGTCGATGATGTGCAATGAGCATGCGTATGTGATGGCCATCGAGAAGCTGCTCGGTATCGAGGTGCCGTTGCGCGCGCAGTATATCCGCGTGATGTTCGATGAGATCACGCGCCTGCTGAATCACCTGCTGTGGCTGGGTGCGCACGCGCTGGATGTCGGTGCGATGGGCGTGTTCCTTTATGCATTCCGTGAGCGCGAAGATTTGATGGACTGCTATGAGGCAGTGTCTGGCGCGCGCTTGCATGCAGCGTATTACCGCCCGGGAGGTGTGTATCGCGACCTTCCCGACAGCATGCCGAAGTACAAAGCCTCACTGATTCGCAACGACAAAGCGATCGCTCGGCTCAACGAAACCCGTCAGGGCTCGCTGCTCGATTTTATTGAAGATTTCACCAACCGTTTTCCTGCCCATGTGGACGAGTACGAGACGCTGCTGACGGATAACCGTATCTGGAAGCAGCGATTGGTCGGTATCGGTGTGGTGTCCCCAGAGCGTGCGCTGCAGATGGGTTTCACGGGCGCGATGCTGCGCGGTTCCGGTATCGCCTGGGATTTACGCAAGAAGCAGCCCTATGAAGTCTACGACCTGATGGATTTCGATATCCCGGTCGGCGTAAATGGTGATTGCTATGACCGCTACCTGGTGCGTATCGAAGAAATGCGTCAGTCCAACCGCATCATCAAGCAGTGCATCGAATGGCTGCGCAACCACCCCGGACCGGTGATCAGTGATAACCACAAGGTCGCACCCCCGTCGCGCGTGGACATGAAATCCAACATGGAAGAACTGATCCATCATTTCAAGCTGTTCACTGAAGGTTTCCATGTGCCTGAGGGGGAGGCGTACGCGGCGGTTGAGCACCCCAAGGGCGAGTTCGGTATTTACATCGTGTCTGATGGTGCAAACAAGCCGTATCGCCTCAAGATCCGTGCGCCGGGTTTTGCGCACCTCGAAGGTTTGAATGAAATGGCTACCGGGCACATGATCGCCGATGCGGTGACGATCATCGGCACACAGGACATCGTGTTTGGCGAGATCGATCGCTGATCGCGGATACCTCCACAAAGGCAGAACGATGCTGTTATCAGAGCAAGCGTATAAAAAAATTGATCGTGAACTCGCAAAGTTCCCGACCGACCAGCGACAGTCGGCGGTGATGGCCGCGCTCGCGATCGCGCAAGATGAAAAAGGCTGGGTGTCCCCTGAAGTGATGCAGGATGTCGCCAACTATATCGGCATGCCTGCGATCGCAGTGCAAGAAGTCGCGACCTTCTACAACATGTTTGATTTGAAGCCAGTTGGCAAGCACAAGATCACGGTCTGCACCAACCTGCCGTGCGCACTGTCCGGCGGCGAGAGGGCGGCCCATTACCTGAAATCCAAGCTCGACATCGACTACCGCGAGACCACGTCCGATGGCGAGTTCACGCTGATCGAAGGCGAGTGCATGGGCGCCTGTGGCGATGCACCAGTGCTGCTGGTGAATAACAAGCGGATGTGCAGCCAGATGAACAATGAAAAAATTGATGCCTTGTTGATGGAGCTGAGGAAATGAGCAGCCTTCATGATCGTCACATCAAGCCGCTGATTCTTGCGGGGCTGGATGGCAGCAACTGGCGGCTGGCGGATTACGTCAAGCGCGGCGGTTATTCGGCGTTACGCCGAATCCTCACTGAAAAAATAGCGCCCGAGCAGGTAATCGCCGATCTGAAGGCCTCATCGCTTCGCGGCCGCGGAGGAGCAGGTTTCCCGACCGGCCTGAAATGGAGCTTCATGCCGCGCCAGTTCCCGGGGCAAAAGTACCTGGTCTGTAATTCCGACGAGGGCGAGCCGGGTACTTTCAAGGATCGTGACATCCTTCGCTACAACCCGCACACCGTGATCGAGGGCATGGCCATCGGCGCGTATGCGATGGGTATCAGCGTAGGTTACAACTACATTCACGGTGAGATCTGGGAGGTGTACGAGCGTTTCGAAGAAGCGCTGGAAGAAGCGCGCGCTGCCGGTTTTCTGGGTGACCGCATCATGGGCTCGGATTTCGCATTTCAGCTGCACGCATTCCACGGCTACGGCGCCTACATCTGCGGTGAAGAGACTGCACTGCTCGAATCGCTCGAGGGCAAGAAAGGCCAGCCGCGTTTCAAACCCCCTTTCCCCGCAAGTTTTGGCCTGTACGGCAAACCAACCACGATCAACAACACCGAAACCTTCGCCGCGGTGCCATTTGCAATGAACCTCGGTGGCGAGGCCTATGCCGCACTGGGTAAGCCAAACAATGGCGGGACCAAAATTTTCTCGGTGTCGGGCGATGTGGCTCGGCCTGGCAATTACGAAGTCCCGCTCGGTACGCCGTTCGCGACACTGCTGGAGCTGGCTGGCGGTATGCGCGATGGCAAGAAGATCAAGGCAGTGATCCCCGGCGGTTCATCGATGCCCGTGCTGCGCGGTGACGTGATGATGGACATCGACATGGATTACGACTCCATCGCGAAGGCCGGCTCAATGCTAGGCTCCGGCGCAGTGATCGTGATGAACGAAACCCGCTGCATGGTGAAGTCACTGCTGCGACTGTCGTATTTCTATTACGAAGAGTCCTGTGGTCAGTGCACACCCTGCCGGGAAGGTACCGGCTGGCTGTACCGGATGGTTCATCGCATTGAGCATGGCGAGGGCAGGACGGAAGACCTCGATGTGCTCAACTCTGTATGCGACGGTATTCAAGGAAGAACCATCTGCGCACTTGGCGACGCTGCCGCCATGCCGGTGCGTGCAATGATCAAGAACTTCACCGATGAATTTGCGTATCACATCGAGCACAAGCGCTGCCTCGTGCCGATCTACATCTGACCGGAACAATCATGGTTGAGATCGAGATAGACGGTAAAAAAATCGAAGTGCAGGAAGGCTCCATGGTGATGGAGGCCGCGAACCGCCTTGGTACCTACATTCCGCACTTCTGCTATCACAAGAAGCTGTCGATCGCGGCCAACTGCCGTATGTGTCTGGTTGACATCGAGAAGGCACCAAAGCCGCTGCCAGCATGCGCGACACCGGTCACGCCGGGCATGGTCGTGCGCACTCACAGCGACAAGGCCGTGAAGGCGCAGAAAGATGTGATGCAATTCCTGCTGATTAATCACCCGCTGGATTGCCCGATCTGCGATCAGGGCGGCGAGTGCCAGTTGCAGGATCTCGCGGTCGGCTACGGTCCTTCTGCGTCGCGCTATCACGAAGAAAAGCGCGTTGTGCATTCCAAGGATGCTGGTCCGCTGATCTCAATGAAAGAAATGAGCCGCTGTATCCATTGCACCCGCTGTGTCCGTTTCGGACAAGAGGTCGCTGGCCAGATGGAATTCGGCATGCTCAATCGCGGTGAGCATTCCGAGATCACCACCTTCGTGAACAAGACGGTTGATTCCGAGCTCTCGGGCAACATGATCGATCTGTGTCCGGTTGGTGCCCTGACTTCCAAGCCTTTCCGCTACAGCGCCCGCACCTGGGAGCTGTCGCGTCGCAAGTCAGTCAGTCCGCACGATAGCCTGGGCTCCAACCTGATCATTCAGGTCAAGGGCGGCAAAGTGATGCGTACGCTGCCCATGGAGAACGAGGCCATCAATGAATGCTGGCTCTCCGATCGTGACCGCTTCGCCTACGAAGGCCTGAACAGCGAAGACCGCCTGACCGCACCGATGATCAAGCAGGGCGGACAGTGGCAGACGACAGACTGGCAGACCGCGCTGGAGTACGTCGCGCACGGGCTACGCAATATCCGTCATGAACATGGCCCGGATTCGCTAGCCGCGCTCGCCACGCCCTACGCGACGCTGGAAGAGCTGTCGCTGCTGCAGAAAATCATTCGCGGCATGGGCTCGGAAAATATCGATTTCCGCCTGCGTCAGTCGGATTTCATTGCCGACCGCAAGATGGTGCCCTGGATGGGCATGCGCATCGAGGCATTCAGTCAGTTGAAACGTGTGTTCATCATCGGTTCTTTCCTGCGTAAAGATCACCCGCTTCTCGCCGCGAAGCTGCGTCAGGCGGTGCGTCGTGGTGCGCAGGTATCGGTGCTGCACGCCACTGATGATGATCTGCTGATGCCGCTGGCGAACAAGCTGATTGCCGCGCCGTCTGACTGGACCTCGCTGCTCGGTGAGGTTGCCGTCGCCGTCGCGCAGCACAAAAACATTGCGGTACCGGCCGAGCTCACCGCGCTGCAGCCCTCATCCACAGCAAAGCAGATCGCTGCAGGGCTGCTTTCTGGCGAGCCGCGCGCGATCATGCTCGGCAACGCCGCTGTGCAGCATCCCCAGGCCTCACAGCTACACGCGATCGCGCAGTGGATCGCAGAGAACACATCGGCATCGCTGGGTTATCTGACCGAAGCGGCGAATACGGTCGGTGGCTATCTGGCCAATGCTTTCCCGGCGAATGGGGTCAATGCAAAGCGTTTAGTCGAGCAGCCGCGCAAGGCATATCTGCTGCTGAACGTCGAACCCGAGCATGATTGTGCCAATCCGCAGATGGCGCGCGCCGCGCTGGATCAGGCAGACATGGTCGTCATCATGTCGCCGTTCAAACAAGGCCTTGAGTACGCCGACGTGCTGCTGCCGACCGCGCCGTTCTCCGAGACCTCGGGGACCTTCGTCAATGCCGAAGGTCGTGCGCAAGGCTTCAACGGCACGGTCAAGCCGCTCGGAGATACCCGTCCGGGCTGGAAAGTGCTGCGAGTGCTCGGTAATCTGCTGTCGCTGGAGGGCTTCAACTACGACAGCTCCGAAGAAATACGCAATGAAGTCCTGGGCGCGAAGACGCTCGAAGGCCTGGATTTGTCGGCGCGCCTGAATAACCGTGCCGACCTCAGGATCGAACCGCCCCAGGTGGCGGGTGGGCTGCGAGGCTTGCAGCGTGTGGCGGATGTGCCCGTCTACTTCAGCGATGCGATCGTTCGCCGCGCCGAGGCACTGCAACAGACGACTGACGCCCGCACTCCCAAGGCTATCTTGTCTGCCGCGCTCGCCGAGAAGCTCGGCGTCAGCGAGGGCGCGACGGTGCGCGTTACCCAGGGCAAGGCGACCGTCATGCTGGCGTGCGCGATCGACGGCAGCTTGCCGGCCCATGTCGTGCGCGTGGCCGCTGCGCATTCGGCGACGCTGGCGCTGGGTGAGATGTTCGGTGCTATCTCGGTGGAGAAAGCCTGATGGAGCGGATAATCAACCTGCTGACCAGCACCGGTGGTGAGGTGCTGGGGCCGGCTTGGCCGATCGCCTGGATACTGATCAAGATCGTCGCCGTGACACTGCCGCTGATGGGTTGCGTTGCTTACCTGACGCTGTGGGAGCGCAAGATGATCGGTTGGATGCACGTGCGTCTGGGTCCTAATCGGGTCGGCCCTGCGGGCTTGCTGCAGCCGATTGCCGATGCGCTGAAGCTGTTGATGAAAGAAATCGTCGTTCCCGCCAAGGCCAACAAGGCCTTGTTCGTGATTGCCCCGGTGATGACGATCATGCCAGCGCTTGCCGCCTGGTCGGTGGTGCCGTTCGGTCCAGAGAAGGCGCTGGCGAATGTGAATGCCGGCCTGTTGTTCGTGATGGCGATTACCTCGCTCGAAGTGTATGGCGTGATCATCGCTGGCTGGGCATCGAATTCGAAATACGCTTTCCTCGGCGCGATGCGCGCGTCGGCGCAGATGGTCTCGTACGAAATCGCCATGGGCTTCGTGCTGGTGATCGTGCTGATGGTGTCGGGTAGCTTGAACCTGTCGGCCATCGTGGCGGGACAGACCAAGGGTGTGTTCGCCGACATGGGACTGAACTTCCTGTCCTGGAACTGGCTGCCGCTACTGCCGATGTTCGGCGTTTACATCATTTCCGGCATCGCTGAGACGGCGCGGCATCCGTTTGACGTGGTCGAGGGCGAGTCCGAGATCGTCGCCGGTCACATGGTCGAATACTCCGGCATGTCATTTGCGATGTTCTTCCTCGCCGAGTACGCGAACATGATCCTGATATCGATCATGGCCACGCTGATGTTCCTCGGCGGCTGGAGCGCACCGCTGGCCGTGCTGGGCTTCATACCGGGCTGGATCTGGTTGGGCATCAAGACTTTCCTCGTGGTCTCCATCTTCATCTGGGTGCGCGCATCATTCCCTCGCTATCGCTACGATCAGATCATGCGCCTGGGTTGGAAAGTCTTCATTCCACTGACCGTGATCTATCTCGTGATTGTCGCGGTCTGGATGCAGACCCCTTGGAACATCTGGAAATGAAACGAGGCTGAGACATTATGGAAGCCATCAAAGATTTCTTCGGCAGCCTGATGCTGCGCGAGCTCTTCAAAGGGCTGGCGCTGACCGGCCGCTACATGTTCGCTCGCAAGATCACGGTGCAATTCCCGGAGGAGAAGACGCCGCAGTCGCCGCGCTTCCGCGGCTTGCATGCGTTGCGCCGATACCCGAACGGCGAAGAGCGCTGCATCGCCTGCAAGTTGTGCGAGGCTGTATGCCCGGCCATGGCGATCAGCATTGAATCCGACCAGCGCGAGGATGGCTCGCGCCGGACTACGCGGTATGACATCGATCTGACCAAATGCATCTTCTGCGGTTTCTGCGAAGAGTCCTGCCCGGTGGATTCCATCGTCGAGACCCACATTCTGGAATATCACGGCGAAAAGCGCGGTGACCTGTACTACACGAAGGACATGCTGCTGGCCATCGGTGACAAGTACGAGGCCGAGATTGCCGCCAACCGCGCTGCTGATGCGCGCTACCGCTAAGGCATAACATGGAATTTACCGCCGTCCTGTTTTATGTGTTTGCCGCCTTGCTGGTGTTTGCCGCACTGCGCGTGGTTACCGATCCCAACCCGGTGCACGCCGCCTTGTACCTGATCTTGTCTTTTTTCTCGGCCTCGGCGATCTGGATGCTGCTCAAGGCGGAGTTCCTGGCGATTGTGCTGGTGCTCGTGTACGTTGGCGCAGTGATGGTGCTCTTTCTGTTTGTGGTGATGATGCTGGATATCGACATGGCCAAGCTGCGTGCGGGTATCTGGGGACATCTGCCTTTCGCGGTAACGATAGGGGTCGTGATCGCGGCCGAGATGGTGGCAGTGCTGGTCAGTGGTTTCATCAACCAGCCAGAGATCGCCGCTGGAAATATCGGTGACACGAAAGAGCTGGGCAAGCTGATCTACACGAATTATCTGTACGCGTTCGAGGTAGCGGCGCTGATCCTGCTGGCAGCTCTGGTGGCCGCGGTGGCGCTTACACTGCGTCGCCGCAAGGACACCAAGTATTTTGATCCTGGTCTCGCGGTCAAGACCCGCCGTGAAGATCGCATTCGCATCGTCAGCATGGCGCCAGAAAGCTCGCGCGCTGCCGGCCAGTCTGCTGCCGACAACTCCTGAGGCCAGTCATGGACATCACACTCGCCCATTACCTGACGCTCGGCGCGATCCTGTTCGCGATTGCGGTGGTCGGCATTTTCCTTAACCGCAAGAATGTGATCATCATCCTGATGTCGATCGAGCTGATGCTACTGGCGGTGAACATGAATTTCGTCGCGTTCTCCCATTATCTGGGCGATGCGGCCGGACAGATCTTTGTTTTCTTCATTCTGACCGTCGCCGCTGCAGAGTCTGCGATTGGTCTGGCGATTCTGGTGGTGCTGTTCCGTAACCTGAACACGATCAATGTCGAAGACCTTGATCGTCTGAAGGGCTGATCCGAAAAAATAACGCTAGGTTTCCATGACAGTGCAACTGAATCCTGATCTCCTGCTGATCGTTCCGCTGGCGCCGCTGGCGGGCTCCATGATCGCAGGTCTTCTCGGCACCCGTTTCTTCGGCAATCTGATCGGCCGCACCGCATCGCACAGCGCAACCATTCTGGGCGTACTGGTCGCCTTCCTGATCTCTGCCCAAACCTTGATGCTCGTGCTGGATGGCGCGACCTACCATGGCTCGGTCTACACCTGGATGACGCTGGGTGAGCTGAAGCTGGAGATCGGTTTTCTGATTGACAGCCTGACCGCCATCATGATGTGCGTAGTGACCTTTGTCTCGCTGATGGTGCATATCTATACCATCGGTTACATGCAGGATGACGAGGGCTATAACCGTTTCTTCTCTTACATCTCGCTGTTCACGTTTTCGATGCTGATGCTCGTCATGAGCAACAACTTCCTGCAGCTATTCTTTGGCTGGGAAGCCGTCGGTCTGGTGTCCTACCTGCTGATTGGCTTCTGGTTCAAGCGCCCGACGGCGATTTTCGCGAACATGAAGGCCTTTCTGGTCAATCGTGTCGGCGACTTCGGCTTCATTCTTGGCATCGGGCTGCTGCTCGCCTACGCCGGGTCGATGAACTATGCCGACGTGTTCGCCAAGCGCGAGCAGCTGGCAGCGCTGACCCTGCCGGGTACAGATTGGATGCTGCTCACCGTGGCCTGCATCTGCCTGTTCATTGGTGCGATGGGCAAGTCGGCGCAGTTTCCTTTGCATGTGTGGCTGCCGGATTCAATGGAGGGTCCGACACCTATCTCGGCGCTGATCCATGCGGCGACCATGGTCACTGCGGGTATTTTCATGGTCAGCCGGATGTCGCCCCTGTTCGAATTGTCAGACACTGCGCTGTCCTTCGTGCTGGTGATTGGCGCGATCACGGCGCTGTTCATGGGTTTCCTCGGCATCATCCAGAACGATATCAAGCGCGTGGTTGCCTACTCGACCTTGTCCCAGCTGGGCTACATGACCGTGGCACTCGGGGCCTCCGCGTACTCGGTGGCAGTTTTTCATCTGATGACGCATGCTTTCTTCAAGGCGCTGCTTTTCCTGGGTGCTGGCGCAGTCATCATCGGCATGCATCATGATCAGGACATCCGCAACATGGGTGGCCTTCGCAAATACATGCCCATTACCTGGATCACCAGCCTGCTCGGATCGCTGGCGCTGATTGGCACACCGTTTTTCTCGGGCTTCTATTCAAAAGATTCGATCATCGAAGCGGTGAGTGCGACCCATATTGCCGGCGCAGGTTTTGCCCAGTTTGCCGTGCTCGCCGGTGTGTTCGTCACGGCGTTCTATTCGTTCCGAATGTATTTCCTGGTCTTTCACGGTGAGGAGCGGTTCGGCCAGTCGCACCACGGACATGATGCGCACCATGATGATGAACACCACGGACTCGCACCGGGTGAGAAGCCCCACGAAGCGCCATGGGTGGTGACTCTGCCGCTGGTGCTGCTGGCGATTCCCTCGGTCGTCATTGGTTACCTCACCGTCGAACCGATGCTTTTCGGCGATGTGTTCAAGGGCGTGATCTTCGTCGGCGATCAGCATCCGGCGATGGCCGAGCTGGCGGAAGCATTCCACGGTGCGACGGCGATGAGTCTGCATGCACTCGGCACGCTGCCTTTCTGGCTGGCAGCTGCGGGCGTCGGCAGTGCCTACTACTGCTACATGGTCAATCCGCGCGTGCCGGCCTGGTTCTATGACAAATTCCATAGCCTGCATACGCTGTTGGATAACAAGTACTACATGGACAAGATCAACGACATCGTCTTTGCAGGTGGCGCTCGCGGTCTGGGCAGCGGTTTGTCGACCATTGGCGATCGCGCACTGATCGACGGTCTGGTGGTGAATGGTACCGCTCGTGTGATCGGCTGGTTTGCGGTGTTGTCACGCGGTTTCCAGACAGGTTACATCTATCACTACGCGTTTACGATGATCTTGGCCATTGCGATTTATCTTGGGTATCTGCTGATCAGGCCCTGATTCAAGAAGACCGGATACCAACCGAGCCGAGACGACTCAACCCTGAAAACCACGAACCTGACGACAGCCCCGCAGCCAGAGAACAACCAACACTATGCAGTCAACTATTCCTTTTCTCAGCCTTGCGATCGGTTTGCCGATCGCTTTCGGCGCACTGGTGCTGGCGATGGGCAGCGACAGCAGGGCGAATCAGGTTCGCATTCTGTCGCTTATTGGAGCGATCGTCAGCTTCCTGATCACGCTGCCGCTGATCACCGGCTTTGATGCTGCGGCCCACGGGCTGCAGTTCGTCGAAAGAACACTCTGGATCGAACGCTTCAACGTCTACTACTACCTTGGTATTGACGGTCTATCCCTGTGGTTTGTTCCGCTCACCGCCTTTATCACGGTGATCGTCGTGATCGCCGGTTGGGAAGTGATACAGACGCGCGTTGCCCAGTACATGGGTGCCTTCCTGATCCTGTCCGGGATCATGATTGGCGTGTTCTGCGCGATCGATGGCTTATTGTTTTACGTATTCTTTGAAGCGACGCTGATACCGATGTTTATCATTGTCGGTGTCTGGGGCGGTCCGCGCCGCGTCTATGCAGCAATCAAATTCTTTCTGTATACCTTCCTCGGCTCGCTATTGATGCTGGTCGCGCTCATCTGGCTGCACATCGAATCAGGCAGTTTCGATATTCTCGACTGGCACAAGCTGCCACTGCCGATGTCTGCGCAGATTCCGATCTTTCTTGCTTTCCTGATGGCGTTTGCCGTCAAGGTGCCGATGTGGCCGGTGCACACCTGGCTGCCGGACGCCCACGTGGAAGCGCCGACGGGGGGCTCCGTGGTGCTGGCCGCCATCATGCTGAAACTCGGCGGCTATGGCTTCCTGCGGTTCTCGTTGCCAATCACTCCCGATGCCAGTCACGCACTGGCCGGCTTGATGATCACGCTGTCGCTGATCGCGGTGATCTACATTGGCCTGGTGGCGCTGGTGCAGGCCGACATGAAGAAGCTGGTCGCGTATTCGTCGATCGCTCACATGGGATTCGTCACGCTGGGCTTTTTCGTGTTCGGCGACATGGCGGTGCAGGGAGGCCTGATGCAGATGATCTCGCATGGTTTTGTGTCTGGCGCGATGTTCCTGTGCATCGGGGTGCTCTATGATCGGCTACACTCGCGCGAGATCGCCGATTATGGTGGCGTGATCAACACGATGCCGCGTTTTTCCGCACTGTTCGTACTGTTCTCGCTGGCCAATGCGGGTCTGCCGGGCACCTCGGGCTTCATCGGCGAATTCATGGTGATTCTCGGCGCAGTGAAATTCAATTTCTGGATCGGCGTTCTGGCGGCAACGGCACTGATCCTTGGGGCGGCCTACTCGCTGTGGCTAGTCAAGCGCGTGGTGTTCGGCGAGATCGGTAATGAGAACGTGGCCACGCTGTCCGATCTCAGCCCGCGTGAGTTCATGCTGCTGGGCGTACTGGCGATTGCCACGCTGTGGATGGGTATTTACCCGGCACCGTTCACTGACCTGACCCAGACTTCGGTGACCGATCTGCTGCGCCATGTGGCCATCAGCAAGATCCCGCAATAACGCAGGAAACTGACCATGACAGAAATGAACTACGCAGCAGCCAGTGCCGAAATCTTTCTGGCGATCGCCACCATGGTGGTGATGGTGGCCGGGCTGTTCGCTGACGAAGAAAAAAATCCGCTCAGCCACCGCTTGTCATTGCTCGTCGTTGCCGTGACTGGAATCATCGCGATCGGCGATTACGCGATACCCGGTACGGTGTATGCCTTTCATAACAGCTATGTGCTGGACCCGATGGCCAGCCTGCTCAAGTGTCTCGCAGCGGGCACCACATTTGCAACGCTAGTCTACTCGCGGCTGTATTCGAATGAGCGCGGCATGCTGGGTGGTAATCTGTCCGGAGAGTTCTATGTGCTGGCCCTGCTGTCGCTGCTGGGTCAGATGATCATGATCTCTGGTAACAATTTTCTCGTCATCTATCTGGGGCTGGAGCTGATGTCGCTGTCGCTCTATGCGCTGGTGGCGATGCGTCGTGACCACGCCATCTCGACGGAAGCGGCGATGAAGTATTTCGTCCTGGGTGCGCTCTCCTCAGGTTTCATGTTGTACGGGATGTCGATGATCTACGGCGCTACGGGTTCGCTGGAACTGGGCAAGATTTCGCAAGCGATTGCGGCAGATCCCTCGCACAAGATGGTGCTGGTGCTGGGCCTGGTGTTCATGGTGTCTGGCCTGGCGTTCAAATTCTCAGCGGCGCCATTCCATATGTGGGTGCCCGATGTCTATCATGGCTCTCCAACCTCGGTCACCTTGCTGATCGGTGCCGCCCCCAAACTGGCCGCTTTCGCGATCGCGATGCGCTTGCTGGTGGAGGGGCTAGGCGCCATGGCGGCTGACTGGCAGCAGATGATGCTGGTGATGGCGGTGCTCTCACTGGCCGTCGGCAACATCGTGGCCATCGCCCAGACCAATATCAAGCGCATGCTGGCGTACTCGACGATTTCTCACATGGGCTTCATGCTGGTGGGGATGCAGTCGGGTGTTTTTGAAGGCAGCACCCAGGAAGCCGCCGTCAATGCCTACAGCGCCGCCATGTTCTGTGGCATCGTGTATGTACTGACCACGCTGGGTAGCTTTGCGGTCATCCTGCTGCTGGCACGCAGCGGTTTTGAGGCTGAGGAACTTGACGACTTCAAAGGGCTGAATCAGCGTAGTCCCTGGTTTGCCGCCGTGATGATGATGCTGATGCTGTCGCTCGCGGGCGTGCCTCCGCTGGTCGGGTTCAACGCCAAATTCGCGGTACTGCAGTCGGCGCTTGCCGCCGGTTATTTGTGGCTGGTGGTATTCGCAGTAATGGCCTCGCTGATTGGCGCTTTCTATTATCTGCGCGTGATCAAGCTGATGTATTTTGATGAGCCTGCAGATGCCTCACCGATCGTTGCACCTTCCGGTATGCGTCTGACCTTGTCTATCAACGGCATTGCCGTGCTCTTGCTCGGATTGCTGCCGGGGCCGTTGATGACGGCTTGCGTGTATTCGATTTCTCAGGCACTCGCCTCCTGATGGCGCTTATCTGATGAATACCTTAACCGCCGCTTGGCTGATTATTTTCCTGATGGTTCTGGCAGCGAATTTCCCCTTCTTCACCGAATCGCTATTTGGTGTATTTCGATTGAAATCTGCGCACAAGCCTTTTGCGCTCCGTCTGTTGGAGATGTTGCTACTGTACTTGCTGGTGATCGGTATTGCTCGTGGCCTGGAGACGATGGCGGGCAACGCATTCCCGCAGGGCTGGCAGTTCTACACTGTCACCCTATGCCTGATGTTGGTGCTGGCCTTTCCGGGATTTGTCTGGCGTCACTTGCGCCGTCGTTCCACCACCGACGGATAGTCGGTCCTGCGCATGGACAAACACCTGACCGAAACCGAGATCAGCTCCGAGTTGGTCTACGACGGTCAATTCATCAAGCTGCGCAATGATCGGGTGTTGCTACCGGATGGCAGCGAAGCCACGCGAGAATATTTTCGTCATCCCGGTGCGGTCGTGATCGTGCCAGTGTTCGAGGATGGCCGCGTGCTGCTAGAGCGGCAGTTCCGTTACCCGAACAATCAGGTATTCATCGAATTCCCTGCAGGGAAACTCGAGCCGGGCGAAGACCCCTTGCTCTGCGCGCAGCGCGAACTGCGTGAAGAAACCGGCTACTCGGCCAGCGAATGGCAATTTCTGTGCACGATACACAATGCGATTGCCTACTCGGATGAGCATCTCGATATTTATCTCGCCCGCTGTCTGACAGAGGGTGAGCGCGATCTCGACGCGGGTGAATTTCTCGATGTGTTCACACTACCGTTCGACGAGATGCTCGAATGGATACGGCAGGGCAGAGTAACCGACGTCAAGACCATCATCGGCGCCTTCTGGTTTGAGAAGATGCGCCGTGGTGAGTGGATACCTCCTTCGCGCTGAGTGCTTTCGCAGGATATGCGCGCATCGAAGGGCGTGCTTTTGCCTTCAGCGCCTATCTGGTCAGGTCATGATAGGTATTGTTATTCCTGGAAGGCTTCCGCTGGGTACAAAGCAGTCACCGTGGCGCCAGCGGACTGCAGGTTGCGCGACACTCCGGGTACACGCTTGCGATTGACTTCACCGAGACGGGCTCTTGATTTCGACCGGCGCTGCTCTGTTTATTAGCGGGCTTTTGATCTTCGCCTTGATGAAGCGCTTTCGTCGATTGATCAGTTACTTATAAAAAATCCCGCCGTCGCTCATGCGAGGCGGGATATGTTGGCCAGCAATCCCTTGGGTCAGGGTTGCCAGCGATATTGCGGTCAGTTGCGCGTTTCTATCTGTACCAGAGGCTCGTTGGACAGGGAAGGCGCGGGCTTGCGCTCACGGGGTGTGCGCGCCACCTGTACGATGCCTGCGGTGGCTTCCTGCGCGCGACGAAGTTTCTCCGGATCGGTGGTCGCCATCATCAAGCCTGCTGCAGCGAGTGTCTGCTCAAGTGACAGGTTGACGGCAGCCGCGGCACCCGCCACGTTCTCTGGCTGGGTGCTCGCCACCGTGCGAACGATGGCCGTGGGTTCATCGTGGGCCTTTGCGGCGGCCACTTCTTCTGGCGCGGGCAATTCAACCGGTGCAGTGCTAATTACCTGCTCGCTGCGCTCTGCCGGCGCGGGGCCACCATTCAATGCCACTACCGCGTTTGCCTCGAGGGCAGGCGCGGGTTCGTGATACTCGGTATCGCGAGGTAGGGTGGTTGCAGCGTCGGCGGATACCGATGGGTAAGCCGGAGCTTCATGCAGCGACTCAGCCTCATGTGCCTGTTCGATGAACTGTTGAATGACTTCCGTTGCGTGGCCGTCGGTATTGACTGGGCTTGCATCGAGCAAATCAGTCTCTTCGAGGTCTGATCCGAGCAGGGTGTCTGAAGGTTCGCGCTCGCGACGGTTGCGGTTGCGTCCACCCCGACGACGACGACGACGAGGCTGGTCACCGTTTGCCTCGGCGGCGCTGTCTTCCTCAGTGGTGTTGAGCAGATCAGCTTGCGTCGGCGTTTCCGGGGCAGAGCTCGTCGGGACAGGTGCTGCCACCGGCACAGCAAGCTCAGGGAGGATTTTTTCTTCGCTTTGCTGGTTGCGCTTGTCGTCGCGACTGTGGCGATTCCGCTCGCGGCGGGCCTCACGTGGCTCGCCGACGTCTTGCGCCTCCCGAGGCTCGCGATGAGCCTTGGGTTGACGACCTGGTTTGTGCTGGTCGAGGCTCCCTTTCAGGTCTTTCGTATCTTTCGCTTCTTTCGGCTCTTTTGCCAATCTAGGCTCACGTACCTCGGCACGTTCTTCTTTGTCTCGGCCACGGCCACGTCCGCCACGGCTCCGGCGTCCGCCGCGATCATTGCCGTTGCGGTCACGTTCTTTCGGTTTGGGCGCAGTGGCTGCAGCGGGGACTTCCGCCGCTGGCTTCTTGCGGAACAGACCAAACAGGCGTGAGAGGAAACCCTCGGCCGCCTGCTCGGTTGCAGCGCGCGATTCGGTGGGACGACGCTCGACGACGGGCGCAGGCTGATCCGGCGTGATCGACTTGACCACCGCCTCTTGGCGTGGCTTGCGCTCTTCTTCCTTGCGCTTGCTGTAGCCAACGTCGGTATCGACTTCCTCGGCCATCTTGTAGCTGGCCTGCAGATCATCGAGGCGCGGGTCGTCGTGCTTGATGCGCTCAAGTTTGTAGTGCGGCGTTTCAAGGTGCTTGTTAGGAATCAGCACCACGGATACGCGATGGCGATTCTCGATCTTCAGGATCTCGCCGCGCTTTTCATTCAGCAGGAAGGCAGCCACATCGACAGGTACCTGCACGTGGATGGCGGCGGAGTTTTCTTTCATCGCCTCTTCTTGGATGATTCGCAGCACTTGCAGGGCGGAAGAATCCGTATCGCGGATATGACCTGTGCCGTTGCAGCGCGGGCAGGTCACATGACTGCCCTCGGAAAGCGACGGACGCAGTCGCTGACGGGAGAGCTCCATCAGACCAAACCGGGAGATCTTGCCCATCTGAACGCGCGCACGATCGTAGTGCAGCGCATCTTTCAGGCGGTTTTCGATCTCGCGCTGGTTCTTGGCGTTCTCCATGTCGATGAAGTCGATCACGATCAGACCGCCCAGATCGCGCAGGCGCAGCTGCCGGGCGACTTCATCGGCCGCTTCAAGATTGGTGTTGAACGCGGTGGTTTCGATGTCGCTGCCACGGGTCGCGCGTGCGGAGTTGACGTCCACCGAGACCAGTGCCTCGGTATGGTCGATCACGATGGCGCCGCCGGAGGGCAGGGGCACGGTGCGCGAGTAGGCGCTCTCGATCTGATGCTCGATCTGGAAGCGCGAGAACAGCGGCACATCGTCACGGTAGCGCTTGACTCGGTGCACCATGTCAGGCATCACGTGACTCATGAACTGCTGCGCCTGTTCGAAGATGTCGTCAGTGTCGATCAGGATTTCGCCGATATCGGGCTGAAAGTAGTCGCGGATCGCGCGGATTACCAGCGACGATTCTTGGTAGATCAGGAAAGCGCCGGGCGCGGCCTTGCTGGCGCCATCGATCGCGTTCCACAGCTGCATCAGGTAGTTCAGATCCCACTGCAACTCGTCGACGTTGCGGCCGATGCCTGCCGTACGGGCAATGACGGACATGCCTTGTGGCAGGTCCAGTTTGTCCATGGTCTCGCGCAGTTCCTGGCGATCTTCGCCCTCGACGCGGCGCGACACGCCGCCACCGCGTGGGTTGTTCGGCATCAGCACCAGATAGCGGCCGGCCAGCGAAACGAACGAGGTCAGGGCGGCGCCCTTGTTACCGCGTTCTTCTTTCTCGACCTGCACCATGATTTCCTGGCCTTCGCGCAGCGCTTCGCGGATGCTGGCATTGCGCACATCGACGCCGTCGCGGAAATAGCTGCGGGCGACTTCTTTGAATGGCAGGAAGCCGTGGCGCTCTTCGCCGTAATTGACGAAGCAGGCCTCGAGCGAGGGCTCGATACGGGTGATGACGCCTTTGTAAATGTTGGATTTGCGTTGCTCGCGACCGGCGGTCTCGATATCGATATCGATGAGCTTTTGCCCGTCGACGATCGCCACGCGCAATTCTTCTTGTTGCGTGGCATTGAACAGCATGCGTTTCATATTGTGTGGCTCCGGGACCCGGAAAGGGCCTGTGTCTGCCGTGCGGGCGCGAGCCATCAGCACGGCAACGTCATGGGATGCATGCGGGAGGACGGAGCTAGGAGGAGAGTATTGCCGTTACGTGGGACAGAGCGCATCGCGCTCGCCGCACAGGGCGCGGATGGAACTGCGGGCGTTGCTATTTGCGCAGCAGGATCACGCGGGCGCGGACACCGAGCGCGCCGTACTTGGCTGCTCGTCATCTGGGCGGTGGCGTGGATCGACCATGGTCGTTCGAGTTCCTGTGGTTAGCAAATATTGCAAGCAATCTCAGTTGCATCTGCCGGCAAGCCTTCAGTGGTGAACGGCTTGCCAGACTAATCCTTACTTTTCCTGGCTTTCGCTTCCGGCACTCCGGCGCCTGTCCGGTCGCAACTTCGGTGCGACCCCGACCGCGCAGGACTGCCTGCATGCACAGCTTTACCATTGAAGCTGCCTGAACACCGTTGCGGGAAATCGTTCGCCTTGCGTGCGGACCTCTCGGGTCGCATCGGGCTGCGATGGCAATGCCAATCTCGCGCAGGTTTTCGAATAGGCGGGGCCAATGGAGACGCCCCTGTGTAGAATCTGTTTTTTCTTCTGACACATTCCGCGGAAGTTCTCCGCTGACCCGATTATATATTCAAAATGAAGGACTTAGCGAGACTTTCTGAGGCTGGTGAGAGATCTCGCGGCGAGCCGGCCGGAGAGGCTGGGTATCCTGCGGTGAGATGGCTGGTCATCGGGCCAGACGAAGCCGGGCAGCGCATCGATAATTTTTTGATAAAACTCTGCAAGGGCGTACCGAAAAGCCATATTTATCAGGTACTTCGTTCCGGTCAGGTACGGGTCAACAAAGGGCGGATCGCGCAGACCTATCGCCTGGTTGAGGGCGATACGGTGCGGGTGCCGCCGATCCGGATTGCTGAACGCGTCGCGACCCATGTCCCCGCAGTGGAATTCGAGATTTTGCTGGAAGATGAGCATCTCCTGATCGTCGATAAGCCGGCGGGTGTCGCGGTGCACGGTGGCTCTGGCGTCAGCCATGGCGTGATCGAGCAGCTGAGGGCGTCGCGGCCGCAGGCCAAGTTTCTCGAGCTCGTGCACCGGCTGGATCGGGAGACCTCGGGCATCCTGATGCTCGCAAAAAAGCGCAGCGCGCTCGTTACCCTTCATGAGCAAATCCGCCTTGGCCGAATCGATAAGCGTTATCTGGCGCTGGTCCATGGGGAGTGGCAGCATCGCCGGCAGCATGTGAAGCTACCGCTGTTTAAGTACACCACGCCGGAAGGCGAACGACGCGTCCGAGTTCAGTCGGATGGCCAACCTTCTCACACGATCTTCAATTTATTGCGAAAATACGGCGACTTTGCCTTACTCGAGGCCGAGCTGAAGACAGGCAGGACGCACCAGATACGTGTGCACCTTGCCGCTTCGGGCTTTCCGATTGCGGGCGACGAGAAATACGGTGACTTTGCGTTCAACCGGCAGTTACAGAAAATCGAACCCGGACGCGGTGCGCTCAAGCGCATGTTCCTGCATGCATGGCGGCTGCGTTTCGAGCATCCGGCAAGCGGCGAGGAGGTCAGTATCGAATCGACCATGCCCGAGGCTTGCGAGCGGTTTCTCGACAGTCTTCAGGCACCCCGACATACTCAGTAATAACCACAACGCAGCGACTCAGTGCCACCAAGGAAGAGACAGGTTCATGCCCAGAAAACAATTTGACCTGATCGTCTTCGACTGGGATGGCACGCTGATGGACAGCACCGCCACGATCGTGGCCAGCATGCAGGCAGCGGCGCGCGACCTCGGCTTGCCGGTCCCTGATACACGTGCAGCGTCGCACGTGATCGGCCTCGGGCTGCAAGATGCGATGCAGCGTGCCATGCCCGACCTAGATCCCAAATCCTATCCGCGCATGGTTGAGCGTTATCGACATCATTATCTTTCGCAGGATCACAGTCTGACGCTCTTCGATGGCGTGCGCGAGATGCTGACTGATCTGGCGGCGCAGGGCTATTTTCTGGCGGTGGCTACGGGCAAGAGCCGGGTCGGTCTGAACCGGGCGCTCAACACGGCGGGACTGATGTCGGTGTTCGATGCCACGCGCTGTGCGGACGAGACTTTTTCCAAGCCCCATCCGGCCATGCTGCACGAAATCACACGCGAGCTGGGTCAGGACTTGCGTCGCACCGTCATGATCGGAGACACCACACACGATTTGCAGATGGCCGGTAACGCCGGCGCTGCGGCGATCGGCGTGCATTTCGGTGCACACCCGCGCGAAGAGTTGCAGGCCATGTCACCGATGTTCGGTGCCGACTCCATCGGCGATTTGCATGCATGGTTGAATGAACATGCGTGATCCACAACTACGCGGCCTCGATGAAAGTGTTTATGTCTGAGCCTATCTACGTGTGCGATTCCGATGCGCTTGCCGAGGGCGGCAAAGGCATTCGCTTTCCGGTCACGGCGGGCGGCGAGGATTGCTCTGCTTTTGTGGTGCGCTACGGCAGCCAGCCGCACGCTTATCTGAACCGCTGCGCGCATGTGCCCATGGAACTTGACTGGAACGAGGGAGAATTCTTTGAATCCAGTGGGCTGTATCTGATGTGCGCCACCCACGGTGCATTGTACGAACCGGACACGGGTCGCTGCGCAGGCGGCCCCTGCCGCGGAGGGCGCTTGCACCCGGTGACCGTGGTCGAACGCGACAACAAAATTTTCTGGGAAGCCGACGAGTTCATCCGACCGGCAAGAGCATGAGCATGCATTCGCATGTATGAGCAGCTCATCAATAACGCATCAATAACGAATGAACAACAACATCTGATTCTCGAGGGCCTCCGATGAATGATGACACCAACGGTTCTGCTGGCAATAAACCAGACACACCGACCGATGCAGGATCTGCTTCGTCTTCTGGACACTCGGCGGATCTGCATCCCGGGGCGCAGCAGACATCACCGCCTGATACGCCGTCCGCAACCTCATCAGCATCGCCGTACGCGGTGCTTGAGCAGCTGGCAAAAGCGATGCTCGAAGAACAGCAAGCGAACCGGCGCTGGCGAGTGTTTTTCCGTTTTGCGACACTGTTTGTCGCGCTGTTCGCCATCTGGATGGCGTTCGATCTGAAGGGATCTTCGAAACCGGTCACCGCCCGTCATACCGCACTGGTAGAAATCGACGGCGAGATCGACAGCGACAGCAGCACGGCGTCAGTCAGTTCCATCCTGCCCGCACTCAACGATGCGTTCAGCGATGTGGGCTCGGTGGGCGTCATCCTGAAAATGAACAGCCCCGGCGGTAGCCCGGTGCAGTCGGCAATCGTCAATGATGAAATCACCCGGCTGCGCAATTTGCATCCGAACAAGCCTGTGTATGTGGTGGTCGAGGACATGTGTGCTTCAGGCTGCTATTACATTGCTGCCGCTGCAGATAAGATTTATGTGAGTCAGGCCAGTGTCGTCGGTTCTATTGGTGTGCTGATGAGCAGTTTCGGCTTTACCGGCCTGATGGACAAGCTGGGTATCGAAAGGCGATTGATGACCGCTGGCGAGAACAAGGCGCTGATGGATCCTTTTTCTCCGACGAGCATGCGTCACAAGGAATTCACTCAGGCGATGCTGAAAGAGATCCATGAGCAATTCATTACCGCCGTCCGCAATGGGCGCGGCAAGCGACTGAAAGAGTCACCTGAGATTTTTTCCGGACTTTTCTGGACAGGGAATACCGCAATAAAACTAGGGCTGGCCGATGCGCTGGGAACGGTCGACAGCGTCGCGCGCGATGTGCTCAAAGCCGAGGACGTGATCGACTACACCGTAAGAGAGGGCTTGTCAGATCGTGTACTGAAAAAATTCGGTGCGGCGATGGGTGAGGGCGCTGTGCGCGCAATGTCCAGTGAATGGATGAAGCCGCGCTGATAGTGCCTGCTGTGAAGTGGGGCCCGAGTGATGGGTGCCCGGCCGTGGATCCCCGCTTGGGCTGCAATGGCAGTTCACAGGCGATCATTCTCTGCCGTTACCTGATAAGTCAAGCAAGCAGCAAGAACACGGTTGGTTTCTTCCTGATATCGGGCATGTTCCCGGTATCGATATCTCGCTTCCATAGCGAGGCTGCCTGCGTGCGAACGGATTCACTCTCCAGCGTCAGATCGGTCGCGATGCACACGAGCGTACCGGCGGCGCAGTGCGTCGCCATTGCCTCAAGCAATGCCTCATTGCGGTAGGGTGTCTCGATGAAGATCTGGGTCTGCTTTTCCTGACGCGAGCGCTGCTCGAGCTGTTTCAGGCGCTGCGCGCGTTGAGCGGCATCGGTTGGCAAATAGCCATGAAACGCAAAGCTCTGCCCGTTCAATCCGCTGGCCATCAGCGCCAGCAACAGCGATGACGGCCCCACCAGCGGTTTGACGATGACTTGCTTGTCATGCGCGAGCCGTACCAGATCTGCTCCGGGATCGGCGACCGCTGGTACGCCGGCCTCGGACAGCAGACCAGCGTGTCGCCCGCTCAGCAGTGGCGTCAGCAGTGCTGGGATTTCCGCTGGCGCCGTCTTCACATTCAGCTCGCGTATGTCGATGTCCTGCAGGGGTTTGCCTAGTGGGTGCGTTTCAGCGACGAGCTTCAGGAATGCTCGCGCTGTCTTTGCATTCTCGGCGATGAAGTAGTCGATGCTGGCGGTGACTTCACGCACCGGCGCGGGGATCACGTTTTCCAGTGCGCCGGGGCCCAGAGCATTGGGTATCAGGTAGAGTGTGCCATTCATTGCTGGCCGCTTGACACGAAGAGTGCCACGCCGGCCTGACGCAGCATGGTGGTCAAAGCGATCAGCGGCAGTCCCGTCAGGGCACTGGGGTCGTCGCTGCGTATCTGTTCAAGTAGTGCAATGCCCAGTGCTTCGTTTTTGGCGCTGCCCGCGCAATCATACGGTTGCTCAATCCGAAGGTAGGCATCCAGCTCGGCATCTGGCAGATTCCGGAAGCGCACCAGGGTTTGCACGTTCTGCTTTTGAGTGCGAGGTGAACTGCCGTTGCGCGTATCCAGCAAACACAACGCGGTGTGGAACACTACGTCCCGACCGCGCATTTTTTTGAGTTGGGCGAGTGCCCGCACATGATCTCCCGGCTTGCCGATGTGTTCGCCATCGAGGGTGGCGACTTGATCAGAGCCGATTACCAGCGCATCGGGATTGCGGGCGGCAACAGCTTCCGCCTTGGCCTCGGCCAGCCTCAGCGCGGTGTGCTCAGGCGCTTCGCCCGGTAATGCGGCCTCGTCGATATCCGGTGAGTCGATCTCAAAGGGCAATTGCAGGCGGGACAGTAATGCTTTCCGGTAGGTTGAACCGGAAGCGAGAATCAGGCGCGGCGAGTGG
>JACCDH010541906.1_pt1 | contig 36533 bp, 28 predicted proteins | sample 7442481 | NCBI WGS metagenome assembly JACCDH01 (sample SAMN15323433, study PRJNA562643) | freshwater metagenome | isolation source: river surface water | place: USA:Blue River Watershed | collected 2017-08-15 | reverse complement strand
GTTGCTGTAATAATGGTCGCACAAGGAAGCGTTCAGGTGGTTGAAGCAAATCTTGGCGCTGGCGTTCATCGGGCCGCTGATGTTGTGCACCGCGACGTAGTAGGTCTGGCCAACGGTCAACTGATCCGTGAGCAAGGTCTGGTTGCCATTGGTGCTTTCGTGTTCGGTTTCGATGAGTTCAAGACAACCATTGTCATTTGCTGTATAAATTCTGACATCATTATCCCCTGAGGCCGCTGATAATCCTGCGCGCAGTGTATTGTACTGTGCGGTGAATCTGTACCAAAGGTCGTTTCCGTTGCCTTCTATAACTGGAGAGTCTGTGCCCAAAGAAAGATTGGCTGATTTAAGACTATTACCAGAGCAAAGAGGGAACAATGAAGTAACGGACAAAACAGGATTAATCGAAGAAACAGAGAGACCCTCATCAATTTGGTTATTGCAATTGTTGTCCAAACCATCGCAGATTTCGGGTTGTGGTAAAACACAACTGCCATCATCGGTGTTGGCTAAAGGATAGAAGTTACAGGCATTGGGGTTGGTACATCCTAAGATGGAGACTAAGCAGATAGAATCTTGTCCACTGCAATCTTCATCAATACCATTACTACAGATATCCATTGCGCCGGGATATACCTGATCATTCAAATCATCACAATCATTTTGACAAGAAGTGAATCCATCAAAATCCTGATCAAAGTTCTCATCAACACCACCGTTACAATCATTATCAATAAAATCGCAAATCTCACTCAACCATGGATTCACGTTTGGATTTGAGTCATCACAATCTCCGTTGCATAAAGAAACCCCATCGCCATCTAAATCAAAAATTTCGTCAACATTACCATCACAGTTGTTGTCTATAAAATCACAAATCTCATTCGATGTTGGGTTAATATTTGGATTTGCATCATTGCAATCACCTGAAATACCAACTGACGTTGTGTAACCTGTTCCTGGCGAAAGGCAAGATGATTGCGTTGAAACATATGATCCGTCTGCATCAGCATCCAAATACCAAGTCATTGCATTCATTACCGTTGTAGTGATGCTGTTACCATTGGCTGTCGCTGAAGTCTGACATGCATTATTTGCAGTCATTACCACTGTTACAATTGCTCCGTTGGTTAACGATGCATTCGTATACGTTGTTGAATTGGTTCCAACGTTTGCGCCATTCAATTTCCATTGATAAGCTGGAGTTGTTCCGCCGTTGGTGGGAGTAGCTGCGAAGCTTACGCTTGTTCCTTGGCAGATCGAGTTGTCTGCCTCGCTTGAGGTGATGGCAACTGTTGGTGTTACACTATTGTTGACCGTTGTGGTGATGCTGTTGCCATTCGCAGTCCCTGAAGTCTGACAAGCATTATTCGCAGTCATGACAACCGTTACCAATGCGCCTGTTGTCAATGCAGCGTTGGTGTAGGTAGCCGAGTTGGTTCCAACGTTGGCACCATTCAATTTCCATTGGTAGGCCGGTGTGGTTCCGCCGTTTGTTGGAGTGGCTGTGAAGGTTACGCTTGTTCCTTGGCAGATGACGTTGTCTGCATGGTTAGAAGCGATGGCAACCGCTGGAGTAACACTGCTGTTGACTGTTGTTGTGATTGAATTTCCATTTGCTGTTGCTGATGTTTGACAAGCGTTGTTGGCTGTCATGACAACTGTCACCACAGCTCCTGTTGTCAAAGCCGCATTGGTGTAGGTTGCTGAGTTGGTTCCCACATTCGCTCCATTCAATTTCCATTGATAAGAAGGTGTGGTTCCGCCATTGGTTGGAGTGGCTGTAAAGGTTACGCTTGTTCCAGAGCAGATAGAGTTGTCTGCATCACTCGATGCAATTGCAACTACTGGTGTCAAGCTGTTGCTGACCGTTGTAGTGATGCTGTTGCCATTTGCTGTCGATGAAGTCTGACATGCATTGTTGGTTGTCATGACAACTGTCACCACAGCGCCAGTTGTCAACGATGCATTGGTGTAAGTTGCTGAGTTGGTTCCAACGTTTGCACCATTCAATTTCCATTGATATGCGGGCGTGGTTCCACCGTTCGTTGGAGTGGCTGTGAAAGTTACGCTTGTACCTGAACAGATGCTATTGTCTGCATCACTTGATGTAATCGCAACTGCAGGAGTAACGCTGTTGTTTACATTGGTCGTGATCGAGTTTCCGTTCGCCGTTGACGAAGTTTGACATGCGTTGTTGGCAGTCATTACCACTGTTACAATTGCTCCGTTGGTTAACGATGCATTCGTATACGTTGCTGAATTCGTTCCAACGTTGGCACCATTCAATTTCCATTGGTACGACGGTGTGGTTCCGCCATTGGTTGGAGTGGCTGTGAAGGTTACGCTTGTTCCTTGGCAGATGACGTTGTCTGCATCGTTAGAAGCGATGGCAACCGCTGGAGTAACACTGCTGTTGACTGTTGTTGTGATTGAATTTCCATTTGCTGTTGCTGATGTTTGACAAGCGTTATTGGCTGTCATGACAACTGTCACCACAGCTCCTGTTGTCAAAGCTGCACTGGTGTAGGTAACCGAGTTGGTTCCAACATTGGCTCCATTCAATTTCCATTGGTAAGAGGGTGTGGTTCCACCATTGGTAGGAGTCGCTGTAAATGTTACTGAAGTTCCTGAACAGATGCTATTGTCTGAATCACTAGAAGCGATCGCAACTGCAGGAGTAACGCTGCTGTTGACAGTGGTCGTTATTGAATTACCATTCGCTGTTGAGGAAGTTGCACATAAGTCGTTCGAAGTCATTACTACTGTAACAACGGCTCCTGAAGACAATGAAGCATTGGTATAAGTGGCCGAATTGGTTCCAACATTGGCGCCATTCAATTTCCACTGGTAGGCCGGTGTGGTTCCTCCGTTGGTGGGAGTGGCGGTGAAGGTTACACTGGTTCCTGAACAAATCGAATTGTCCGCATCACTTGACGCAATTGAAACAGATGGAGTAAGGCCATTTGAAACTGAAGTTGTTATCGAATTACTCGTAGCGGTTGGTGAAGTCTGACAAGCATTATTGGCGGTCATTACAACTGTTACAACATCATTGTTCGCTAAAGTTGAGTTAGTATAAGTCGTTGCATTGGTTCCAACATTAACACCGTTCAATTTCCATTGATAAGATGGTAAAGTTCCCCCGTTCGATGGTGTGGCTGTGAATGTCACATTCGTTCCTGAACAAATGCTGTTATCTGAATCACTTGAAGCTATTGCAACTGATGGAGTAACTCCTGTTGACGTAAAATTAACCGTGGTATTGGCTGAAGTAGAGGAACAACTTCCATTTGTAACAATCACCCGATAATTTCCGCTTTGCGCAGGCGTATAAGTGCTTGTGTTAGCTCCCGTAATATTGACGTTATTAAATTGCCATTGATAATTATTTCCTTGGCCACTGGGTGCTGTTAACACGGGAACATTTCCCGCACATGCCGTGACTGTGCCTGTTGGCGTTATGGTTACAGAACTTGCTAAACTCGTCACACTCGAATTAGCGGCACACCCCGTGCTCGTTTGGACAGCCTTCACATAATAATTACCCATTTGAAAGGGGATATATGTTGTTGAGGTTGCTCCGGTAATGGCGATATTGTTATAATACCATTGATAGGTCTGGCCTATAACCAGAGGTGTTGTCAAAATAACATTACTCGATGCACAAACCAATATAGATCCAGTGTAAGAAATGGTTGGGCTAGGAGTCAATAAATAATCTATGTAAATACTATCGGAATAAATACTATTTCCCAATGTTGCGGTTACATGGTAGTAGCCAGCAGCTGGAGGGATGAATGTTAGCGTATCATTGATGGTATTATCAAACCATTGCACTTCATATCCAGCAGGCCCATTATAGGTCAATGTCACGGGAACGCCCGGACAAGTCGATAAACTGCTTCCCTGAGAAATTAGATCCACTGTTGGATTGGCTCCATATGGAAATATAGTACGTCTAAATATTGGCCCCCAATTTCCGTAGGCATCCTTAAATCGGAAATTGAATAATGCAGGACCAGTCTCTTGGGTCCAAGTTGCATTGGTCCTCAAAGCAGTCTCTATGGCCTCTCCCCAAGCTCCATCCATTGCTATGATTGGAGTTCCACTTCCCTCACCTGGATCGAAAAATCCGATGTAATATTCTGCATAGGTAACTCCCAAAGGACGGGTATTGGCAACACCTGGACTATAGAAAAGCGTTTGCTTAAATAAAGGACCCCAATTGTTATGAGTGTCCTTGATTCGAATATTAAAAGTAGTCTGACCTGCAGTTAGATTAAGATTAACGCTATTTTTAAAAACAGATTCTACTGCCTCATCATAGGCACCATCAAATACAACCAAAGGTGTAGCTTGTCCTGCACCTGGATCAGTTGTTCCAAAAAAATATTCAGCCGTGGTGATACTTAATGTTCTCGTATTGGCAACACCTGGACTAAAAAATGCCACTTGTTTAAAAGTAGGCCCCCAGTGATTATTGACATCCTTCAAACGAACATTGAGTACATTAGGAGATGCCAAATTGGGCATGCTCTGAGCTGCGGCTATCATTGCTTCCACTGCCTCGTTCCATGCTCCATCTGAAGCGGAAAACGCAATTGCTAATCCTTGCCCTGGATCAGTACTACCCCAAAAAAACTCTCCCGACTTGATGTTGGGTTGAGCCAATAGAGAGATAGAGAAACACAATCCTATGAATAATATACAGTGCTTCATGCGTTAGTTTCTGTGGTAACCTTTTGCTTGAATATCGATGGGTTGACCTGGATACAAATCTGCAGGCATTTCCAAATCAAAAACAAACGCTTTTCCATTGGATGAATTGAATTGAGGGGAATAATTCAAAATGCTGTAAGGTCCCCCCGTGCGACCTCTGTCATTAACGGTCAAATCTACGTCATAATAACTATGGATAGGATTTCCAGCATCAACAGTTGTGCCCGTTAATCCTAGTATTTCAGTATAAACCAAATTGCTACCTCCACTATATCCCGCTGGTAAATCTATTCCATTGTATGTCCATTTAAAAAAACCAGAAACATCTCCATTCGGAAATCCAGTAGATGTAGTGCTTTGTGGCATTGATTGTGCAGTACAACTCCAACTAGGCCATCCAGCTCCGACCGAAACTACCCCATCATAATAGCCCGCGCATCCATTACAATTACAACCCCCACTCCAAAGGAAAGTTGGCACGCCCAGAAACAAATTGTTACTGATATCAAAATTATAATATGGTACCCCACCATTAGGAATAAAAATATAACCTCCTGCTATAAAATCATTGTTCACTAGACTATTTGTGATTGCAGAATTGTTATTCCATTTCCAAAATTCCATGTTATTAATGAGATTATTATAAATACGAAGACGATGGTCATCATTTCTACAATACAATAATCCTGTAATGGTATCATTGGTAATCAGAATCGCAGAGTTGGTTAGATTTGAGCTCGTTTCATCATTCACTGTCAAGTTGGCTGTTTTGGACACAACAAAATTTCCATAACGCATAGTTGTAGTGCCAGAGATAGTGCATTTTGCCACATTCAATTCATAATTATTCTGATCCACATTCAGATTGGCAATATTCTTACAATCAATGATGCTCACTTTAGAGCGGTTAGCTTGAGAACCTCCATCATTTGTGGCGGTGATGTTGTAGCCATTGAAATTAAATCCCAAAATGGACAATTTCATTCCGGCAAAACCTGTGATGTTCACGTGAAAATTAATCGTCACGTTAGCACCTACCACTTGAGGAATCACCACCAATGATTTATTCAAATTCAAAGTGGGCTCGTTGTAATTTCCTGCAACAATCAGAATTCTATCCCCATTCACAGAAGCCGCAACAGCGGAGGCAATGGTATTAAACAATGTGGTACCATTTCCGCTAGCTAAACTTGGATCTACAAAGCGATCTATGGCAAAAGACTGCACTGAAACAATTGCGGTCATTAATAAAAAAACGAGCTTTTTCATATCTATTTTTATTTGGTATACTTATTTATTTGCTTTTTTAAATTTTGGTGTTGTTCAAGGTCATACAAACCAAATCGACCCTGACCTTGTGCCAATTGTATAGGACATAGGATAAAATCCTTGGAACATAAAATGTGCACATCCTTGACTAAAAATTGGACATTCCATAGTGGAGGCGCTGGAAAACGATTAATCCCTACAGCTTGCAAATCAGCACTAATTTGATTAACACTTAATCCATTTCGCAATCCAGTTTTTATATTATCAATTCGTCCCACATAATAATTTCCTGGTGTAATCCCTTGAGAATTCAAACCCACACGAGTATAGAAATGTAACGTCGCTAATAGCTTTTCAGCCCTCGAACCATTAAAAGCCTCAACAAATCCACTACAGCGGAAATCGAAATTATCTCTGTTGAAATGAAAATCCCTTAATAACCATTCTTCCCATCCAAATTTCCATTCGGCCTCAAAAAGGTTACCATTACACTTTCCATCAGGACCAGAAGGCCTTTCCCAGCAAAGAAAATTTGGCGTTAGTCTAGTGATGTATTCCATTTATTGACGAGTTCTGTTTGTTACCAACGTCAAATATAATTAAAAAATTCATAAGTTATGTATATACATCATATTAATGAATTGAATAGCAGGCCAATCAAGACTCCCGCGATGATAAAAATTTCCCATTATCATCATTATGTATTTCCATAGCTATTCTTCAACATAAGTCATTGAAATTCGTTCTATGAAAGATCGCGTAAGCAATGACGCCGCCTACCTCAAAGCCTTGGGGAAGGCCATTGTTGCCCGTCGCAAAGCGCTCAAAATGACCCAAGCCGATCTCGCCTCCATCATCAACATGGAAGTGCCCAATCTCAGCGTCATCGAGAACGGAAAATCCAACCCTCAAATTCTAACCCTCACCCGTATCGCTTCCGCTCTCGACGTTCAAATCCAAGGCCTTCTCCCACTCATCGACCAACCGCTCTCCTTCCTGGAAGCCCCAGCAGTGTACCGCGCGAGGAAGCATTGAGGGGATGAGCTCATCTCCTCATCCCTTTCTCACTTCCCTCTCCCCTTGACCACCGTAACCACGGTGTAGAACAATATCTTGATGTCCATCGCAAGCGTCATATTCTCCAAATAAAGAACATCGTATTTGAGCCTTTGAACCATCTGCTCCACATTCTCTGCATAGCCATATTTGACCTGCCCCCATGACGTGATGCCTGGCCTTACTCTAAGTAATTTTTTAACGTGAGGTGCCTGAGCCTTGATCTGATCAATGTAATACTGTCGCTCAGGTCTTGGCCCAACCAACGACATCTCTCCCATCACCACATGCCCAAACTGCGGAATCTCATCCAATCGGGTCTTGCGTAAAAATTTACCTACTTTGGTGATGCGCTGATCATGCGAAGAAGACAGCTGCGGACCGTGACGCTCGGCATCCACCACCATTGTCCTAAACTTCAACATTTTGAATGCATGTCCATGAATACCCACCCGCTCTTGCCAAAAAAAGATGGGACCATCCGATGTCAATTTAATGGCCACGGCGATGGTGATGTATACCGGTAACAAAATCAATATTGCTATTAATGACAACACCACATCCATCAATCGCTTTAAACTCATTTGCCATGTGGGCATCAACTCCCGATCAATACGCACCAATGGAACCCCATACACACTGGTCATTTTAACCGACCCACTCAACAAATCGAAGGTATCCGGAATAATACTCACATCCACATCAAAATCCAACAACACCGACATTACTTCGGATAAATGCTTGTGGTCCGAACTCTCTACAGCTATAATGACCTCACGAATTCGGTGCTCCTTGATCAATGCTGCCAACTGATCTACTTGACCCAAAAATGGCATGTATTGTTTCAACAAATCATCCTTGCCATTGATGCGCACAAATCCCGCAAATCGGTATCCTCCCATGTTGTTTCCCGATACAATTTCATCATACAAGGCCAAGGCCCGTGCATTGCCTCCGACAATCAAGGTAGGGAAGCCCCATTCCCCGCTTTTCATGCGCCTAACCGTGGCGGAGGTTAAGATCAATCTAAAGGTCAATGCCAAAAGCCAATGGGACAGAAACAAAACGGAAATGCTCCGGTAGTAGGACGTATATCCGGGAAGGCGATCATCCAATAAAATCAAGAAAAACAACAGCAAACTTCCCATCATGGTGGCCAAGGTCATTTCGCCAATCTCCTTGAGTCGATGACGCTTAAAAATCTGTCGGTAATGACCCAACAAAAAATAGAGAACCACCCAAAAAATGGGTATAAAAAACAAACCCAGTAAAAAATTAGGATCATGGGATTCAATGTTCCAAAGGGCGTTGGTGGGAATCGACTCCCAATAAATTTTTCGGAAAGAATAAAACGCTGCCCAAGACAACCAGGCGGCAATCACATCCAGGGCAATGTACTTGGCTATTTGTTTGGCGTTATTCATCGTCTACCACTGTATCCACTTCATGTTATCCAGGTACAATTCACAGGACTTGCCCACTTCGCTGGGAATCATCTCCACAAAAAATTTAAAGCTCGTAGCCTGCGGATGCTTGCTCGGAAGATCGCCAAAATCAACATAAATCTTGTTCCAATTCGGAGTCCCGTCAATGTTTTGCGTTGGATTAATAATCAATGCAAAATACTTGGATTCAATGCCTGCCTCTGTGATAAGTAACCCCACTGAGAATTGATTGTTGGCGCTATAATTCATTTCCAAGAAATAATAATTCCCGGCAGAATAGCCCAAGTTTTCATCGCGCATGAAATACAATCTACTTTGATTGGCATCTATCGTTCCCTTTCCACATCGGTTGCCTTCAAAGACAACATTTGGATCTGTGATGGCAGAAAAGGTTCCATTGTTTCCCGGCATCGACACAAGAAAATTTCCACTCTCAAATCCCAGTTCTTCAATCACCGCCTGCTCGTAGTATTCAAATTTTGGGGTGATGGAAACGGAATCTCCGGGTTGCACAGACACCGTGGTATCAAAGCCAGGACAAAAAACATACTTGATTCGGGAATCGCTCAAACCATTGTTTTTGATTCCAGGAAAAATTTGAATATTGGCTGTGCCGTCTTGAATAAATGGAACGACAGCTGGTAAATCATAGATTCCCAAAAGCTGTTCATTGTTGTAGACCCAAGCTTCCGTAATTTTTTGATTGGCCGTTCCTTCACCTGGTCGGACTTGAAAGACATAGGCAGGAATGTGAAGAAAGGCTGGTACTTCAGCTTTTTTGCACTGCGAGAAAATCAGCAATGCCAATCCACACCCTATCATCCACCTGTATCGTAACAACTTTGTTCTGGTTAACGGCTGACGAAATTAACGCAAGCCGGGGATATAAACGCAGTGCAGCCTGGATTATTGCAAAAAGGTCTCAAAATTTTCTGGTCTATTGCTGAACAATGATTGATCACATCGGGAACCTATGGTTAACGCTACTTCCAAAGACTTGATAGCATCCTCCAATGTTACTTGTGGCGCGTTGTTCCTCTCTATGGAATGAGCAAAAGCCGCCAATTCGTCGACAATGGCATTGCCCTTTTCAACGCTCAGCCAGTCGGCTCCAGGTGTCGGCTCTACGGCGCTCAATTTTCGCCACTGGTGATTCAAGAAATCCAATTCAATCATCTGATCGGACATCAATAGTTGCATGGTACGCAAGGAAGTGGAATGAATGCGAGATGCATACAAATGCACCGATGTTCCATTGTCCATCTCCATCGTTACATGGGCCACATCCAGTTCTTTCCCGCGCCATGGAATGCCATAGGCCAATATTTTGCGTGGACTGGCCTTGGTCAAATGCAAAACCAGGTCAATGTCATGTATCATCAAATCCATAACCACGGAAACATCCATGCCCCGATCATTGACTGGAGAAAGGCGATGACAAACAATCATCTTGGGCGTTTTGATGTGGGGCAAAGCTGTTGTGAAAACCGGATTAAACCGCTCCACATGACCAATTTGAACAATCACACCAGCCTCTTGGGCCAAGCGCATGAGGGCCTTGGCCTCCTGCATGTCCGCGCAGACCGGCTTCTCAATGAATACATGTTTGAATGCGCGAATGCACTTGGTGGCCAACTCATGGTGCGTGGCGGTGGTGGAGGCAATAATGACCGCATCAACTTGATCCAACAAATGATCGACGCTATGACTGGGCATCAGACCCGTGAGGTCCATGGCCGCTTTGGCCATAGTTGTGGAGGGGTCGAAAAAAGTAACCACCTCAAAACGGTGACCCAATTCCATTAAACATTTGAGGTGAATTTTACCCAAATGACCTACTCCCAAAACGCCCACCTTAATCATAAAGCGATACTACGGGCTTTTGGTCAAGATTATTGCAAGAAAAACTTTTTGTATTTACACCCCAGCGTTAATTTCTTGAGCCAAACAAGACGGATCCCAGTCGAATCAGGGTACTGCCTTCTTCAACAGCTATTGGCCAATCACCGCTCATTCCCATGGAAATAACACGAAATCGATCGGAGAGAAACGGTTGTAAACCATCAAAACACGCCTTCAATTGACGAAACTCTTTGCGAATCGTTTGCTCATCGTCAACAAACGATGCCATTCCCATTACACCGCATATTTCAACCCCAACATAACGGTTGTTTTTTAGTTCAACTGCGATTGCATCCAAATCCTCTGGTGACCAGCCAAACTTGGATTCCTCCGTCGCTATGTGAAATTGCAAAAGAACGTCAATCACTCGTCCATTTTTGTGGGCCTGTTTGGCTATTTCTTTCAATAGCGAAAAGGAATCTACACCGTGTATCATTTTGACAAATGGAGCGATGTACTTGACCTTGTTGGACTGGAGATGACCAATGAAATGCCATTCAATGTCCTTGGGCATTTCTTCTGCCTTGGCCACCAGCTCCTGTACATAATTTTCACCGAATGCCTTTATCCCATGGTTGTAGGCTTCTAGCAAATCGGAAATGGGCTTGGTCTTGGATACCGGCAGCAATAAGACCTCCTGGGGAAGTTGCGCTTTTATTCTTTCGTATTGATCAATATTAAACCCCATAAGTAATGGGATAAACAATTAAACCGCTGCGCAATTTGGGTTCGATGTAAGTGCTCTTGGGCGGCATCACGCCATGCGCATCGGCCACTTTCTTCAATTGATCGACCCCAACCGCTGAAAGCACAAAACCTACTGTAGCATGTCCCTGTGTAATTTGCTCGTGAAGGTGAGCGATGCCCTTGGGGCCTTCTGAATATTTTAATCGTCTGTCTTTTCTAAAATCCTCAAACTCAAAAATAGGCGCCAATACCTGATTGGCCAAACGCTCGGGATCAATCGAAACATCCTCCTTGAATTTCCACCAAGTCAAATTGTCTTTTGTAACAACTCCAAAAACACCTTTGGGTGGATGTTCTTCATGCACCGCATCCGTGTATGCTACAAACCGCTCTTGGATTTTCTCTAATATTTGATTTTCATTGAACCGAACATCCTTGACCAATCGGTGAAAAGGATGAATGGTCAAATCTTCCTCGTCAATGATGTAGCTCAAGAAATGCGCAGTTCCGGGCCAATCGGGATGCTGACGATGCAAGCGCTCACTCGAAGCGGAACGATGATGTCCATCTGCAATATAGACCGCATCTATAGCGGCAAAGGCCAACTGAATGCGACTGACTTCTTCTGGGGCATCCACGCACCAAATGGTATGCTGCGCTTGATCTGTGGTTGAAAAATCAGCCAATGGCTGACGCGCCTGTAATCCCTTCATCCAGATCTTGAAATCACCATCCAGTTCCGCGAACATCAACACCGGTTCTGCATTGATGCCTGTGATGGCCAAATATTCGGCAAACAAATTCTCACGGGCTTCTATGGTATGCTCATGAATTTTAATGACTCCCTTTTGGTAGTCATCTATGGCAATTCCACCAATCCATCCCAAATAGGTTTTACCCGATTTAATTTGTCGGTACAAATAAAAGCTATCTGTTGTCTCTTGAACCAATACGCCGTTTCGCACATAAGCATCAAACAAATTGCGCACTTCCAAAAACTTAATCTGCTCCGCCACATCCCGTTTTTGTGTGGGATGAATAACATGCAGAAAGGTGTATGGATTATTGGTCAATTTCTCATTGAGCTCCGCCTCTGTGTAAGACAAAAACGAGCGAGACGCCACCAAGTGCATTTTGTCTCTTGTTGCACGAATACCCTTGAAAGGATGAAGCTTTGCCATGACTATGCTCCGACCAAACCCGCTACAATGCTGGCGATTTCCAAACCAATTCGCTCTTGAGCTTCGCCTGTGGAGGCTCCAATGTGTGGCGTGGCGATAACTCGGGGATGCTGCAACAAATCCTGTCTGGGATTGGGCTCGTTTTCAAAAACATCCAAACACGCCGCTTTTAGCATGTTGTCATTTAAAGCAATCAGCAAATCATCTTCATTCACCACTCCTCCGCGAGAAGTATTGACGATAACAGCCGTCTTCTTCATCTTTTTTATTTCTTCCATTCCAATCACTGCAGCGCCATTGGGCTGTTTAGGAACGTGCAAGGAAATAAAATCGGCCTGAGGCAAAGCTTCCTCCAATGTGGCATGCGCAACGGGAACGTCGATGGATAAACCTCCAAGTGTGCAGGTTACCATGGATTGATCATTATTGGAACGATCAACCCCAATGACCTTCATCCCGCAACCCAAAGCATATTGGGCCAGTGATTTTCCGATGCGCCCAAATCCAACAATCACCAATGTCTTTCCGCTCAATTCAATCCCTTTGCTGTATTGTTTTTTCAAATCACCAAATTGTGTAGCACCAACTGTGGGCATGCTTTGACCAGAAGCATAGGTAAATCGCGCAGCTGCAAACATCATGGACATCGCCAACTCCGCAACACTCTGCGAGCTTGAGGCTGGTGTATTGAATACCGTCAATCCTTTCTCTTTGGCGTAGGTCGCATCGATATTGTCAATGCCTACTCCTCCTCTCCCAACAAACTTCAACTGAGGGCAACCATCGATGATGTCTTTTCGCACCTTGGTCGCACTTCGAACCAAAAGCCCTTCGATGTGATTGGTTGTCATATATTGCACCAATTCATCTTGGGGAATAAATGTAGTTTCTACCACATGTCCTTGTGACTCCAAAGCTAACTTACCTCCGGCATCAATGCCGTCATTTGCCAATATCTTCATTACCCTTTGATTCTTTCAAATTCTTTCATCACATCAACCAATACCTGCACACTCTCAATGGGCAAAGCATTGTACATGGAAGCACGGTAGCCTCCAACACTGCGGTGCCCAGCGATACCACTGATACCCGCACCTTTCCACATGGCATCAAACTCACTGGCCATGCTGTCATCATTCAATCGGAAAGTTGGATTCATCCATGAACGGGCTTCTGGGACAGCATGTCCATGAAACAAACCATTGCGGTCCAACTCATCGTAAAACAATTTTTGCTTAGCGAAGTTGCGTTGCTCCATGCCTTCCAATCCGCCCATCTCTTTGATCCAACGCAAAGTCAACATGCAAGTATAAATAGACAATACCGGTGGGGTATTGTACATGCTGTCCTTATCGATGTGGGCCTGAAGATCCATGTAAATGGGCAACTTGCGACCTGTTTTCCCCAACTGCTCCTTGTCTACAATGTACAAGGTTGCTCCCGCTGGTCCCAAATTCTTTTGCGCTCCAGCATAGATCAAAGCATGCTGCGCAGCATCTACCCTTCTCGAAAATATATCCGAGCTCATGTCACAAATCAATGGAACGGAAGACTGAGGAACCGCAGCATATTGGGTTCCGTAAATCGTATTGTTCGATGTGTAATGGGCATAATCATAGTTGCCTTCAAAGACAACGTTTGGAATATAGCTGTGATTCTTATCAGACGAATCAAAAGGCACATCCACCTGACCCAGTACCTTGGCTTCTTTGATGGCTCCAGCGGCCCAAACACCTGTATTGGCATAGACAGCGCTTCCACCTTCCTTCATGAAGTTCATGGCTGCCATATGGAAACCCAAAGTGGCACCACCTTGAAGGAACAAAACCTCATAACGATCCGGCAAAGACAAAATCTCTTTCACACTTTGTCTCGCCTCAGCTACTACGCGCTCAAAATTCTTAGAACGGTGAGAGATTTCCAAAATACTCAATCCCATGCCATCAAACTCTTGAATGGCCTGCGCTGTTTGCTCAATCACTTGTCGAGGCAAAATGCTGGGTCCTGCCGAAAAATTATGCACTTTTGTCATTACGCTGTTGTATTATAAACCCAATAAAACTTCTTCTGCTGTTTTTCCTCCAAAGATCAAACGCTCTGGATTTTCCAACATCTCTTTGATCTTGACCAAAAATCCAACGCTTTCTCTTCCATCGATGATGCGGTGATCATAGCTCAATGCCAAATACATGACCGGACGAATCACCACTTGACCATTCTCTGCGACAGGGCGCTCCACAATGTTGTGCATTCCCAAGATGGCAATTTGCGGAGGGTGGATAATGGGGGTACACGACATCGAACCAAATACCCCACCGTTGGTGATGGTAAACGTACCACCAGCCATGTCGTCCACCGTAATTTTTCCATCTCTTGCCTTCTTGGCCAATCCACCAATGGCCTTCTCTATTTCTGCTAGACTCAAACTTTCTGCATTGCGCACAATGGGTACCATCAAACCTTTGGGTGTGCTTACCGCAATCCCTACATCGCAAAAATCATGGAAAACAATTTCGCCATTCTCAATGCGCGCATTGACTGCTGGGAAATGATAAGCCGCTTCGCAAACGGCTTTGGTAAAGAAAGACATGAAACCTAGACCAACGCCATGTTTCTCTTTGAATAGGTCTTTGTACTTGGCCCTCAAATCCATCACAGGCTTCATGTTGACTTCATTGAAAGTCGTCAACATGGCTGTTGTATTTTTTACCGAAACCAAACGCTCCGAAATCTTCTTGCGGAGGTTGGTCATTTTTTCTCGTTTCTCGTTTCTTGTTCCACCGCGCTGAGGAACGGCAGCGGCGTCAATACCGCCGGCCAATGCTGCCAAGACATCGTTCTTGGTGATTCTTCCACCAGGACCTGTACCTGCGACTTGCTGAGCCGTCAAACCATTCTCTGCCATCACCTTGGCTGCAACAGGAGAGGGATGACCCGCAGCTGGATGATGGCTTGCTGCAACGGGCATCGGGTTGGGCGTTGCTACTGCCGGTGTTTCCTTCACCACTGCTTTCTCTTCTTTTGCTGGCGCGACGCCTCCTGCTGGCGCAGGAGCCGAACCATCGATGATACACGCTACCGCTCCAACGGCAATGGTATCTCCCGCTTGTGCCAAAATTTCAATAGAACCAGACGACTCTGCTGCCAACTCGAGGGTGGCTTTGTCTGAATCAATTTCAGCAATCACTTGATCTTTGTTCACGTAGTCCCCGTTCTTCACCAACCAATTGGCGATGATTACTTCACTGATGCTCTCACCAGGAGAGGGGACTTTCATTTCAAATTTTGACATTTTTCGATGTATAAAGGTATTGAACCAAATTTAGCTGCGAATTTGCATCCATTTTCGCTTGGATGCTGAAAAAATCAATAAGATTTACGAACTTTCCAAAATGAATTTCATCCTTGTTTTTGTTGGTGGAGGATTGGGGGCAATGTTGCGGTGGTCATTGGGATTTGTCCCTTTTTTGAGATCCAGTAACCTTTGGACCAGCACCCTCATGGCCAATGCCTTGGCCGCTGCTATTCTGGGGGGAACCTTTCGTTGGCAATCCCAATTGGGCTTGATGAATCAAGGACCTGCGTGGCTACTTTTGGCCGTTGGATTTTGTGGGGGACTCAGTACTTTTTCTACGTTTAGTTTGGAGACGTTTAAGTTGATGCAAGACCAAGAATGGGCGACTTTGCTTGCCTATATTGGACTAAATGTGGGATTGTCCCTTTTATTGCTCATTTTTGCTTATCAATTTGCTGCAGGATGGAAGGGATAAGACCACTATTAAATTTTGAAACACATGCCAGTCCATCGCCCAGCGCTGAGTGGATTTTGATGATTCACGGAGCAGGTGGCAGCACCCGCACATGGAAAAAACAAGTTCCTGCATTCTTTGACACCCACAATATTGTCGTGATTGACTTACCCGGACATGCGGCATCTTCAGAGGCCTGCTTGTGGCAAAACAAATACAGTTTCGAATGGATCAGTGAGGAAATTTGGCGGGTCATCGACCACCTTAAAATCCCCAACATCCATGTGATGGGGGTTTCATTGGGAAGCATCATCTCCATGCAGATGTATCAAAGCCGACCCAAACAAGTGCAGTCCATGGTTTTTGCTGGGCCCATTGTTGCATTAAACAACAAATTGCGTTTTTGGGCCAAGATTGGTTTAACCACGGCCAAAATCATCGGCTATCGCAATTTTTACGCGCTCATGGCCAAGGTGGTGATGCCGCGTAAAAACCACCAAAAATCCCGAGACATTTTTGTTCGCGAAAGCAAACTGCTCACCAACATGGAATACAAAAAATGGACTTCGATGTATGGCAAATACTTGGACAAAAAATTGAAACAATTGTTTGATTCCAAGCCGCAAGTTCCAACGTTTATTCTCGTGGGCAAGCAGGACCACATGTTCTTAAAGCCTGCCCTTGCCTACGCACAACGATTTCAAAACATCCAAATTCAAATCATCGAACGATGTGGCCACTTGGTGAGTCTTGAAAAAGCAGAGGCATTCAATGCCCACTGCAAATCCTTCTTTGAAAAAATGAAGCAATCCATCCGATAATCTGGATTAAAAAAAAGAGGCTGCCCATATGGACAGCCTCAATATTCATTCTAGAAATTCTTACTTCACAATGGTCTGAGAAGAAACAGATCCATTGGGCGCTTGAATGGTCAACTGATAAACACCATTGGCCAAAGTTGCGGCATTCAAATTCCATGAATTGTTACCTACAATTGCTTGGATGGCTTCTTGAGAAACCAATTGGCCTTGTGCATTGAACAACTTGACGTTATACAAACCAGCAACTTGAGCATTCCAACGAACAACAGATGATGCGTTCACTGGGTTAGGATAAACAACCGAAGAAGATGTTGTTGCCTCTTCTACGCCTGTAGGAATGGCATTCACAACATTCAAAGTGAAACCGGTTTGTTGCGTTCCGCCAGGGAACACGCCACCATTGGCATCAACAATAAAGTTGACACATGCTGTATCCATTGATCCATCGGCACAATACATGTACAAACACAATTCGTAAGTTCCAGTCTCAGCATATTGCCAAGTGGGGAAAGCACCCGTCATGGTACCGCCGTCTCCGGTTGACCAATAATATTGGGCATTGTTTGAAGGGTCGGTAACATTCACCACCCATACCACAAAAGGAGAAGTGGTTCCATTCATCATTGAATCTGTAACCAAATAAATATTGGCCTCACAAGGTGATGAACCACCACAATCCTCATCAATCAAACCGTCACAATCGTTATCGATTCCATTGTTGCACTCTTCGAATGCACCAGGATAAGCCCAAGCATTGCCATCATTGCAATCTACATCGCTTGTAAACCCATCGTTATCATTATCAACCATTGTTGAATCACCATTACAACCCTCGTCGATAGAGCCATCGCAGTCATTGTCAACACCATTATTGCATTCCTCAAATGCTCCTGGATAAACCCATTGATTGTTGTCATTACAATCTGAGAATTGATCCCATCCATCTCCATCATTATCCACCGAACCGCCACCGAAACAATACTCCAATTCAAATGTCATTATTGCGCCAGGTATCCATACGGTGTTGTCGCATACTTGCAAACCCTGACAGTTTGAAATACAGGCCCAAACCATCATTTGACCCATTACATTTCCTGTTACAGGTACCAATCCATCAAAACCACCATTGGGACCGGATTGAACGACCATGGTTCCTGAAATTCCAGAGATGGAGTCTACGTAAAAAATGTTCACATCAACAGAACCATTGGCTCCGTTGATCATGCCGTTGAATGGCAAACCTTGAGACCATGATTGAAGGCCGGCTATCAAGGCCAAAAACAAAAAGGTAATTTTCAATTTCATTGATTAAAAGTTTAGTATTGTTTAATAGACCAAATGTAAACTTATTTGGTTGTTTCCTCCGCTTGTTTTAACACAATTGTTCTGTTATTCCCTCCCACTCTTCATAAACCTTTGCCAATGCATTTTTCTTATCCAAATGTTGGTCCGTCACCTTTTTAACCAAGGCAGCGTCGGAGTAATCTAGGTCGGCCATTTCTGTCTCAATACCAGCAATCTCACTCTCCAACTCCTCAATTTTCTTCTCCAACTTACTCAACTGCTGTTCCAACTTCTTTCGGTCTTTAACATCTTCCTTCACTGCGACTGCATTGACCGCATCCATCGAAACTTCAGCAGACTTCTTTTTTGATTCTTTCTGCTGTTGCTCGTAAACGGCTATGTTCTCCGCTTTCTTTTCTTTTAGGAAGTCCAAAACATCCCCCGTCCATACTTTTAGTCGCTCGGGGAAAATTTCGTACACGGTATCGGTCAATCCATTCAGAAAATCGCGATCATGGGATACCACCAAAAGTGTTCCGTCATATTGACTCAACGCCTGTTTCAACACTTCTTTCGACACCAAATCCAAGTGATTGGTCGGTTCGTCCATGATTAAAAAATTGGTTGGCTTTAGCAACAACTTACACAAAGCCAATCTGGCCTTCTCTCCCCCACTCAGCACTTTTACCTTCTTGTCAATTTCATCTTTACCAAATAAAAATGATCCCAACAAGCCGCGAATTTGGGTTCTAATTTCTCCCACCGCTTCATCATCGATGGTCTGAAAAATTGTCTTTTCCCCATCCAATTCTTCGGATTGATTTTGGGCATAATAGCCCATCTGAATGGCATGTCCCCATTCTATCTCCCCCTCGTGTTGCAAATGACCAAGAATGATCTTTAACAATGTCGTTTTTCCAATACCATTCTTGCCAATCAAGGCAATTTTCTCACCGCGATTGATCATGAAATCTACAGTCGAAAACAATCGTTTCTCCGCAAATGCCTTTCCCAATGAATGGCCTTTTAAAATAACTTTTCCTGCGTGTGGTGCAGGTGGAAACTTCATGTGCAAGGATGTAGCATCAATGTCATCCACTTCCACCTTTTCCAATTTATCCAATTTCCGAATTAAGGTCTGCGCAAAAGCAGCTTTGTCCTTTTTGGCTCTGAACTTATTGATAAGTACTTGTGTTTTCTCAATGTACTTCTGTTGGTTAGCCGCTGCGCTTTCTGCCCGTTCAATCTCCTCCAAACGCTGCTCAATGTATTTGGAATAAGAAAATTTGTAATCATACAATTTCCCCTTCGATATCTCCACGGTACGTTTGGTCACTGCATCCAAGAAAGTTCTATCATGCGAAATGAGTACAATGGCTCCTTCATAATCCACCAAAAACTCTTCTAACCACTGAATACTCTCGATATCCAAGTGATTGGTTGGCTCATCGAGTAACAACAAATCTGGATTCTTCAGCAAAAGTTTTCCCAATTGTACGCGCATTTTCCAACCGCCGCTGAACTCAGATAATTGACGATCAAAGTCTCCTGGGCCAAAACCCAAACCTCTCAAGACGCGCTCAATCTTCTCATCCATTTTGGTAGCATCTACCAATGACAAACGATGACTGATTGTCTCGATCTCTTCTATCTTATCGGCGTAATCATCGCTGGTATAATCATGGTGGTTGGCGATGGCATCCATTAACTCATCCATGCGTTTTTGCAAGGTCAAGGTCTCTGAAAACGCCGCTGCAGCTTCTTCTCGCACAGTCACCCCTTGGGTGTGTTCCATCTCTTGCGCCAAATAACCCACCGTTGTCCCTCGGGTAAATGCCACAGATCCTGAGGTCGGATTTTGCAAGCCCGCAAGAATTTTCAACAAGGTCGACTTACCAGCTCCATTCTTTCCCACCAAGCCCATACGCTCTCTGGGACCGATAAATAATGTAATGTTAGCGAAAAGATCCCGTGACCCGAAACTGACTGTAAGATTTCCTATTGTTACCATGCGGGTGCAAAAGTAATCCTTACAAAAAGAAAAAGCCACCTTGCGGTGGCTTTTCGTCATTATTTCTTAATAATGCCATAAGTCGTGCTCAAAAAGGAACAAATCCTCCTTGATGCGCTCACTTTCTAAAATGGCTTTCATGGGGTCTTTGTAGTACTCCTCAATGCGTCGGTCATATGGGTTTTCTTCTTTCACCACATAAGATGAAAACATTCTCTTCTGGAACAAATCATCAAAAGTGATGGGCTGAGAAGTGTTGTGCATATTGAAAACATCTGCGTTGGCAAACAAATAGCGACACTCGGGGAAATACAACCAAAATACAGGAGCAGTAACCTTTCCTCCACTTTCACCAACTGACTTCTCTACGATAGGAGCAATTCCGATTATTCTTACGTATCGTTCTGAACGCTGTTTGTCGAAAATCCAATCTTCCTTCAATTCGTAAAACTTCACTTTATCAGCGGTGTATAAGTATGATGTATCCCTAGTACCAATAACCTCTCCTTCTTCATCACGATCAGTAATCACTTCCTGCTTTGAAGAGGCTTTAACTGCATCTTCTGGAGACAAAGGCAAAGTAAACTCATCATCAGGCTGACTAAAAGCATTCACTGTGCTGTAGGCTGTGATTTGACCTTCCTTTACGCCCTCTAGAATAACATCATATAGACATTTCCGATTTTTAATCGGTGAGGTAGGATAATACAGAGAATAATTCATTTTCTGTCTTAAATCAATGCGTTGCCAAATGCGTTTTTTCCACATCACATCCGCTTGACGCAAATAAGGATATGGTACCACACGACGGGTCGGATTGTGCTCAGGAACATAGGCACCATCCAATGCGGTTTGTGATTTTAGGTTTGATACTCCTATCAATACCAGCAATAAAACAACGATCGACTTATTCATAATCTACTGCATTTTTAAATTTAGACCAGGCACAGGCACTTCTCTTCCATCTGGACCTTGAACAATGATGTTAAAAAAGGAAATCATCGTTCCGGCTTTAGCGTTGCCAATTGCGGTTTTCATATCAGCATTGAGTGCGTCACCAACACCGTCTTTTTCCACATAATTATTACCTGACAAAAGTCCCAACTTGAATTTTTTGATGTTGTATTTTACACCATCAAAAATAAACTCAGGATCCATTTTAGCGTAAAGCTTCATTCCACCAGCAGCATCACCTTTGGTAACTTTTGTATCAATGGCCTTCTTTCCTGCCCACTCAATAAACGGATCTGGAACCTTCTTCAACCTAAAGGTTTTGGAACCCATGTTCTTGTTTTCTCCATTGATATTTGCAGTAACCGAAATGGTTGCTTCCTTTTGACTCGCATCCGGCTTCGCCGTGTAAGTACCATTTCCGGTCTTGGTCAAGGAACAACCTTGACAGGTTGCTACTACCTCACCATTTGCGCCTGGCACAGATACCTCAATGGGGTTATCCAAACCTTTGTACAACACGTTGTTTTTTACAGCATTGACTACCGCAACTGGCTCACCTACATAGAATGCTGGAACCACGAATGGAATGTATTCTGGCTTACCATTCTTCATGTACTCTATCTGCCCTTTGTAGGCATGTGGACCTACTGACAAACCACCAGTACTTACTTTAAAGTGGCACTTCCCTTCGCTATCTGACTCTCCCTCTGGAGACCTTCCACCTACTTCAAAAGTTGTGGGAGTTGCTTTGGGATCTGTCTCACCTGCCATATAAATTTTATTCTTGCTGGATTTGTTGTAAGCTGCCAAATAAATTTCAGCTTCAAACTCTCCACCACGAATAATGTAACTCTGCTTCGGAACAACTGCTACCGTTACATCATTAAACTTCATATCCGTTGCATTGATACCTGCAGCCAGAGCCATACAAACGTTGTTTTTCACGTTCATGACATCGGTCTCATACTTTGTCAAATTGGCCAAAACAGCAACCAATGGCATGTGAAAGAAATTATTCACTTCCCAAGATTCTTCTTTTCCATCTGAAGCCAAGTAAGGACCATCGAAATTAAAGGTACTTTTAATGGCCTCTTGCAAATCAACAGGTAAAGTAAAAGCTTCTGCTCCACTGTCGGCGCGTTCCACTCTTATGGCCAATAACTGATCTTTAAATTTCAATAATTTAGATTTCAAATCAGAGGCTGAAAAAGGGTCTGTTCTTGGTGAGGCTGGCTCGTGACCAATCAACAACGAGGTGTTGTTTTGGTTTTCATCTGGCTTGGAAATAATTGGTTTCCCATCCGCATTCTTTTCATCTGCCGAAATAGCAACTCTCTTACCTCCATCATCTTTCATGAACTCTTCCCAACCCTCGCCAGTTTCATTGGCTTTTGATGAAGAGGCCATCACATGCGCTTTCATCTCCTCAATGAAATTGATAAGGTCATCTGAAATTTTATCCACTTCAGCTACTGCCTTTTGGAAAGGAACAGCCTTAGCTCCTTCTGTAGATGCATTGATCCCTTCAATGGTTCGTTGAGACTTCTCTTCCAAAATCGAATTGGTCTTACCCAATCCTTTTTGGATTTGAATGAACGCCTGCAAAACATCTTTAGAAATATTCATCGCCAACAGGGCTGTCAAGACGAGGTACATCATACCAATCATCTTCTGCCTGGGGGTTTCTTTACCGCCTGCCATCTATTTAAACTTTAAGTTTGTTAATGTTTCTTTTCAGTTCAAATGATTACTGACGTGCAGTACCCATTGCATTCAACATATTGGCGTAAACCGTGTTCAATGACTTCAAGTTACCTGCTAACTCAGAGATGTTCTCCTTATAGCGCTTGGTGTCTTCCACTGATTCAGAAAGATTCTGCACCAAGCTGTGCATGTCTGCGTATAACTCGCGCGTTTGAGACATTTCCTTCAATTGTAACTCGTACATATTGTTCAACGCAGCCAAATTCTCAGACATCTTTTGCAAATGAGCACCTGTGGTTTCTCCACTCTTGGCTTGTTCAGCCATTCCTGTTAAACTCTCAGAAACTTGAGCATAAGTATCTGCCAAATTGGAAACTTTTCCAGATGCAGAACGCAATGAACTCGCATACTCAGAAGCAGCAGCCGCAGCATCTGTGGTCTCGCCCAAATGCTTTGCATTCTGGCTAAATGTCTTCATGCCTTCGCCCAAACTAGCAATCAATTCAGGATCAACTTTCGCTTCTTCCAACATCTTATCCAATTGTTGTGACATGCTACCACCAGCAGCGCTGCCAGAACCTGCTCCACCTCCTGCAACTTTTCCTTTGTTGGACTCTTTCAAACTTTTCTTACTCTCCTCGGGCAAGGACAATTCTGGATAAACCAAAGACCAATCTGGATCCTCATGAATAGGTTCAAAGGCTGAGAAGATAAAAATCAAGGCCTCCGTAGATAGACCCACAATCAACAAAAGTGAAGCGCCCGGCCAGTGCTCAATCTTGAACATCGCGCCGAAAATTACTACCGCCGCACCAATACCATACAACTTCGACATAAAATTTTTCCACGCCTTGCTTCCTGGTTTCATACTTTTTCTCTTTTAAAGGTTTTTGTTATTGTTGTTTATTTTTTCTAAATTATTCCATCTCCATAGGAGCGTTAAACTCTCCATCTGCAGCTGATTTACCGCGTCCCAAATAACTCATCACACAACGGAATCCAATGTAAGATTTGGCGGTGTCTTGGTACTCATAAGATCGGGTTCCTGTTTGAACAAAATACCCTATATCCTTCCAGCTACCTCCACGAATCACCTTACGCTTCAATGAGGGGGGATCATGAGTTGTTGAACGGTATTGATACTCAGGTGAAAGATCATGACTGAATTCGTAAACGCTTTCATCGTAGGCTGTGTTGGTCCACTCCGCTACGTTTCCAGACATGTTGTACAATCCGTAGTCGTTTGGAGAATAAGAGAAAATAGGCACTGTGTGGCATCCATTGTCCTCTACATAGTCACCGCGCATTGGCTTAAAGTTCGCCAATGGACATCCCAAATAGTTTCTTGTATAAGGACCGCCCCATGGATATGGAGACAATTCCAAACCACCTCTTGAAGCAAACTCCCATTCTGCTTCTGAAGGCAAACGGAACCGCTGAATGTATGACAGTCCATTTTTGTGTCTAAAATCATTCATGATTTGACTTCTCCATGCACAAAAAGCTTGGCATTGTCCCCATGAAACTCCCACTACTGGATAGTCATCATATGCTGGATGCCAAAAATAGTTCTCGGTCAAAGGTTCATTGAAACCATAGGTGAAATCATGTATCCAAACCAAGGTGTCCGGATAGACGTTAATCTCTTCTTCGATAATGAATTTAGACCGATCATTGTGGCCTTTGAATGAGTGCAACTGATCCAATTGGTTGGGGTTACTGAATTCATCCTTGCTCACTTTGCGGGTTGCTGCCTGCAAATCAATCCACCAATAACGGTACTTCAATTTTCGTGTATCGATTTCCCATCTGTCGTAAAACTTCTCTTGTCCTTGCAAATAGAAGTTGTCATAAACCAAATCAAAAATCTCATCGGTGGAATAATCAATTGGCTCTTCCCAATTTAAAACGTAACCTTTGTTCACAAAACGCTCGAATTCACGGCCATCTTCACGTTCTTTCATGGAGTATCCCTCGATATCGTTCTGTGCCAAGATATCCAACATCAAAGAGTCCTTTACCCAATAAACAAATTGGCGGTACTCGTTATTGGAAATTTCTGTTTGATCGATGTAGAACGCAGGAATGGTCACTGTTCGGTGACGGCTATTCAATGCATAAGGAACATCTTGATCACTTGGACCCATGGTGTAGGATCCGAAATGAATGTAGTTCATGCCGTAAGGGTTGGCCTGAATCCATTCATCGCGTGGGTAAACACCCACCAATTCGCCACCGCCTGGTGCATAGCAACCAAAGAGAACGACAGCCATTAAGAAATACAAAAACGACTTTTTCATGATTTCCTATTTTTTAATTTTCCCCTCCACTATCCAAACTGAGCAAAAATTTCCAACGCAATAATAACACAAATTGTTTCAATTTCAACATTTTTTTTTAATACAAGAATCTTGGATTCACGTGATATGTCTTGATCGGCTCTTGTGAAATATTGAAACAGTATGACAAAAACACCTCATGAGACCCTGTACTATAATTGCGAATTTCAGAAGTAGTCAAATCATAACTGTATCCAATACGGAACAATTGATCAAATGTTGTTCTGCCCGAAACTTTCTGTGGAAATACCTTCTGGAAACCAAACATGGGCGAAATCGCATCGGTCATGCGGTAGGAAACGCCTCCCCACAACATGTTTTTCCAAAGCACATTTGCATTAACGTCAATGGCAGGACTAGCCTTCATGTCTGTTTTCATCAATAAATTACTGCGAAGAACCAAGTCAGCATTGATGGGATAATTGTATCCTCCACAAACATACATGTGACGAGCCATCTCGTAATTCAAATCCTCCAATGCAGCCGCATTCAAGTGCGTCAAAGAAACACCTGCATAATAGCTATCTGGCTTATAAAAGCTCAAACCCAAAGCTGCATCAAACACAGTTGAGCTCTGTTGCTTCTGTAAATCTGTAATCAACGGATCGTTGGCATCAATATACTTCCAATCCGTACCCAAAACTTTGTTCAGCATTCCCAATTGAATTCCGCCGGCAATTTTGTGAACGCCAATCGTGTGGTGATAAGCGAAGCTTCCTCTCATAATGGTATTGGATTCCAATCCCAACGTTTCACTAAAGGCACTCAGACCAAATCCCAGTGTCTGATCCCCAAGCGGAGCATGACCATTATAATTGAACAATGTAGTCTGCGGACTATTCTCAAATCCTGTCCACTGCGTGCGGTAGAACAATTGCAAACAATGCATCTTGTCTACACCTGCAAATGCTGGATTGAAAGACATTCTATCAAACATCCACTGCGTTAGCTGAGGATCTTGTTGCGCTTTTGAAATTGTCACAAATGACAATAAACTGAACAGCGAAATGAATATTTTTTTCTTCATATTAACCAAAATAGCCTTCTACTCTTTTTGGGTAGAAATGCTAAAATAATGGTTTTTTTCAACAAAACAAAAAAAATCAAAAATTAACTGTTCAAAACCCTGTCGTTTGATCAATACTAAACCAACTTTTGAAACGTCTTCCACCACCGATCTGGAACTTCTTGTCTCAACGCTGTCTCATAGTCTTCATAGGAACAAGGTACAAGGTGATGGCGCTCATACCGCTCAGCTGAACCTGCAGGATAGGGAACATCCATCCACCATCTGTCCGTTAGTGGACTTTTGTAAAATACCAACTCATCCCCAGTCTCATCCATCAGCACCGAGTAACGGGTGTAATGAGCATAGTCTCCTTTTGGAAAATCTCCTTTGCGATATAAAAAGCCCTCAACAAAACACCAAACGCATTGTGCCAATAATCCTGACGACAATTCTCTGCTATCCCATTGCGGATTGGACTCATAAAATCCGATTGAAGTCAATTTATCACTCATACCGGCATACCTCGCCATCTGTGCCAACTCATTTCCAAATAGACCATTGGCTGATGGTTGACCAAACCCCGGATGTTCCGATTGACGGACACTGCTCATGTCAATGGATACAATATCAGCGTTGCGAATTACAGGTTCTACATTTTTGATATCCGCTTGAACCTCACCCAATCGCGTGGCTTCGAAGTACATTTTCTCCATTAGTATCACCAAATCTCTGTCCGTCAAATATCGCTGATGACCCAAATTGCTGTAGTTGAACAAATAATTGGGTTTGTGTAAAACAATTTTATTCAAGTAACCTTCCGAAGATTGATCATCGTGGGTGGTAGCAAAATCCAATTTGCGATCTACAGAAACCAAATTAACCGTTTGCTCCAAATTTTCATAAGCCAAATAATTCCCGTAAGTGATGTCCTGCGACCCGCCAATGATCAAAGGAATCACATCTGCTTTAATCAGAGACTCGCAAATACTGCGCACGGCAAAAATCGTATCCTCAATGGTTGCACCTGATTGGACATTTCCCAAATCCATGATTCGAGCATCCTCATCCCACTTGGTCAATAAATAAAATGCATCACGAAAAGCATGACTGGCTTGGGCACAACCCATGTTGTGCGAAGCACTTCTATCTTCCTCTACCCCAAAAAGGGCAATCTTCACCCCTTTGTCTCGCCAATCTTCTTCTTGATGGTAAAAAATCACATCATGCACCAAGGCAGAAGGAGAGACATCTCCCAATGAACGATGATGCCACTGACTAGGGGTTAAAAAGACAGAAAAATCCATAGGCCGAAATTAATCGGCACCGACGCCAAGAATCAATCCCGCATCAGGTATTATCAACACGCCAACGTGCAATCCAAGCAGCCTTATGATTTCTTCTTGGCTGCGGATTTTTTGGTCGCTGACTTCTTGGGTGCTACTTTCTTAACCGCTGCTTTCTTAGCCGGAGCTTTTTTGGACTTTGATTTACCAGATGGCTTGCTATTGGCCATGATTTCCAAAACATCCGCTAATGTCAATGTCTCGGCAGCTGTCCCTTTTGGGATCTTGTAATTCTCTGTATCGGCTTTGATGTATGGTCCAAAGCGACCTTTGATCACTTGTATCTCTGGACGCTCTTCAAAACTCTTGATCAAGTTGGCATTGATACCATTGATCTTGTCTTCGACCAATTGAATGGCTCTTTCCAAAACAATGGTGTGGGGATCATCACCTTCTTTCACGCGCAAAGAGGCAAAGGTTTTGTCCCATTTCACGTAAGGGCCAAAACGACCCAAACCAACAGCAATGGGTTTTCCGCTCCATTCACCCAAAACCTTAGGAAATGAGAACAATTTCAATCCCTCTTCGAGAGAGATGCTACTGATACTCTGATCGGGGCGCAAGGAAGCAAATTTCTTTTCCTCGTCATCAGATGCCCCAATTTGAATGATGGGACCGAATCGACCAATGCGCGCAATGACCGGCTTGCCAGTGGTTGGATCCACTCCTAACTCTCGTTCACCTGAGGCCCTTGATGCCGACTCAATGGTGGTTTCTACAGATTGATGAAATGGTTGGTAGAACTTTCTCAGCATTTCACGCCAGTCCATCTTCCCTTCCGCAATGATATCAAACTCTTCTTCGACATTGGCAGTAAAACTGTAATCCAAAATGGTGGGGAAATAATTCACCAAAAAGTCATTCACCACCACGCCAATGTCCGTTGGAAATAACTTCCCCTTGTCGGCACCCGTTCTTTCTGATTTGACTTCTGAGACAATATCATTCCCTTTAAGCGTTATCACTTCAAAATTGCGCAATTGTCCCTCCAACTCTTTCTTCTCGACATATCCCCTTTGCTGGATGGTGCTGATGGTCGGTGCATAAGTAGAAGGACGTCCAATTCCCAACTCTTCCAATTTCTTTACCAAGCTAGCCTCTGAATAACGGCTGGGCTTTTGGGTGTATCGCTGCGTCGCAATGATCTCTTTTCTTTCCAATGATTGACCAATATGCAAGGGCGGCAACATGGCCGAATCTCCTTCCTCACCGTCTTCTTCCGTGCTTTCAATATACAACTTTAAAAAACCGTCGAACTTAATTACTTGACCTTTGGCCACCAATTGCTCCGGTGTTGTGGATATAGCGATAGTAGCGGTTGTATTTTCTAACTCAGCGTCTGACATTTGGGAAGCCATGGTGCGCTTCCAAATCAAATCATACAACTTTCTTTCGCGTTCATCATTTCCTGCTTCGCGAACACCCATTTCCGTTGGGCGAATGGCCTCGTGAGCCTCTTGTGCGCCTTTGGACTTGGATTGAAATTGTCTGGTTTTGGCATATTGGCTTCCGAATGATTTCGTAATCTCGTCCTTGGCCGCGCCCAATGCAAACTCCGATAAGTTAACACTGTCCGTTCTCATGTAGGTAATCTTTCCAGCCTCGTATAATTTTTGAGCCAAGCTCATCGTGGCGCTTACACTAAATCCCAACTTGCGCGAAGCATCTTGCTGTAAGGTTGATGTCGTAAAAGGAGCTGCAGGTGTTCGTTTGGAAGGCTTGGTCTCCAAATTGGCCACTGTAAAAGTTGCGTTCTGACACAAATGAATAAAGGCCATTGCATCCGTGCTCTGGTTCAATTTTCTCAACAAATCCGCTTTAACCGTTGATCCATCTGCGTTGAAAATTCCACGGACATTGAAATATTGCGTTGCCGTAAAGGCATCAATCTCCTTCTCACGATCTGCGATGATTCGCACAGCGACACTTTGCACGCGACCAGCACTCAAAGATGGTTTTACCTTCTTCCACAAAACAGGTGACAATTCAAAACCCACCAAACGATCCAATAGTCTTCGGGCTTGCTGGGCATTCACCAAATCGATGTCCACCCTTCTTGGATGATCAATGGCGTTGAGAATGGCCTTCTTGGTAATCTCATGAAAGACAATGCGCTTGGTCTTTTGTTCTGGAATTTCCAATGCCTCCATCAAATGCCAAGAAATGGCCTCTCCCTCGCGGTCCTCATCCGTTGCCAACCAAACCACCTCTGCTTTCTGCGCCAATTTCTTCAACTCCCGCACCATGTCCCTTTTGTCTTCTGTCACCTCGTATACAGGTTCAAAATCTTTGGTCATGTCTATGGCTTGGTCTTTCTTTGGCAGATCCCGCACATGCCCCATACTGGACTTTACAATAAAGTCTTTCCCCAAATAACCTTCAATGGTTTTTGCCTTTGCAGGGGACTCCACGATCACCAAATTTTTACTCATTTCTATCTTTTTAGACGGCGACAAATGTATAGGTAAAAAATTGGGTTATCCAAAAAAGGCTTATTCGCATGACAGAAGGGCATATATTTGCATATACAATATTAACATTCAAAACAGCCATACACTGTGGAGGAAAAAAACATAGATGAAAGCCGTCAAGGAGAGTTCTTGATGCTTGAGGATAGCGCTACGCTTCCCGAAAATAGAAAGCAGAAAAAAATGCTTTTGGAAAGTTATGGTTGTCAGATGAATTTCTCTGACAGCGAAATCGTCGCTTCCATTTTAACCCAACAAGGTTATGTCACAACCCGAGATGCTGAAGAAGCTGATTTGGTTTTGCTCAATACTTGCGCCATTCGAGACAATGCTGAGCAACGTGTTCGCGGGCGACTGCAATTTTTTCAAACTTTAAAAAAGAAAAATCCCGACCTCCAAGTCGGTGTACTCGGCTGCATGGCTGAGCGTTTGCGGGAGCAATTGTTGGAGCAGGAAAAATTGGTGGACTTGGTGGTGGGTCCTGATGCATACCGCGACCTGCCCAACCTCTTGGATAAAATAGACGGCGGTCAAAAAGCGGTGAACGTTTTATTGAGTCGTGAGGAGACCTATGCTGAAATCACCCCGGTTCGCCTCAACAGCAATGGTGTCACAGCATTTATTTCCATCATGCGTGGTTGTGACAACATGTGTTCTTTTTGTGTCGTGCCATTTACCAGAGGCAGAGAGCGCAGCAGAGACCCTGAAAGTATTGTTGGTGAAGCCAAAGAACTTTTTGAAAAAGGTTACAGAGAGGTCACACTGCTTGGTCAAAATGTGGATAGCTACAAATGGAATATCAATAACAAAGGTGAGATTCTAGATGCACAATTGCCCACGGTCAACTTTGCGCAATTGTTGGAAAAAGTTGCGCTTGTATCGCCTGATTTGCGGGTACGCTTTAGCACCAGTCATCCAAAGGACATGACCGATGAAGTATTGCATACCATGGCAAAATATGAGAATATATGCAAATACATTCACTTGCCGGTTCAAAGTGGTAACAGTGATGTTTTGAAAAAAATGAATCGTGGTTATACCCGAGAATGGTATTTGTCGCGCATTGATGCCATCAAAAACATCATGCCCGATTGCGCCATTTCTACTGACGTCATCGCAGGATTTTGTGGAGAAACCGAGGAGCAACACCAAGAAACCATCAGTTTGATGACCATGGTTGGATATGACATGGCGTACATGTTTAAATACAGCGAACGACCCAAGACTTTGGCCGAAAGAAAATACGAGGATGATGTTCCGGAAGAAACCAAAGGAAGGAGATTGACAGAAATCATTGACAACCAAATGAAGCAAAGCGCGCTTTGCACCAAAAAACATTTGGGAAAAGTGCAAAGGGTACTCGTTGAAGGTGTCTCCAAAAAATCCACCGAACACCTCTATGGCCGAAACAGTCAAAATGTGGTGTGTATTTTCCCGAAAAGCAACATTGAAATAGGAGATTACGTGGACGTTGAAATGAAAGAATGCACTTCCATTACCTTAACCGGCGATGTGGTAGCGCATTATCCCAGAAGATAATCATGGAACTGAATAGCATCAAACAACGATTTGGTATCATAGGACAATCCCCTTTGCTAATCAGAGCATTGGAAATTGCTACACATGTAGCCCCTACCAATATCTCTGTTTTGATCAATGGAGAAAGTGGTGTGGGTAAAGAGAACATTCCCAAAATCATTCACCACTTGAGCACCCGTAAACATGGTGCCTACATAGCCGTCAACTGCGGTGCCATCCCAGAAGGAACGATTGACTCGGAACTTTTTGGCCATGAAAAAGGTTCTTTCACTGGCGCACACGAATCCCGAAAAGGTTACTTTGAGGAAGCCAATAATGGGACCATTTTTTTGGATGAAGTAGCTGAGCTACCGCACAGTACTCAAGTGCGATTGTTGCGTGTTTTGGAAACCGGTGAATACATTCGTGTGGGTTCATCCAAAGTGCAAAAAACCAATGTTCGTGTGGTGGCCGCAACCAATGTGGATTTTACCAAAGCCATTCAAAGCGGGAAATTTAGAGAAGATCTATTTTACCGATTGAATCAAGTGCCCATTTCCATGCCGGCGCTCCGAGACCGTGGAAATGATATTGTCTTATTGTTCAAGAAATTCGCTGCCGATTTTTCAGAAAAATATCATGTACCGTTGTTGCAACTTTCGTCTGAAAGTGAACAACTCATGCTCCAATACTATTGGCCAGGGAATATCCGGCAACTGAAGAACATTACAGAGCAAATTAGCCTTTTGGAAACCAACCGCTATGTCACTCCTGAAACGCTTCGCGCGTATTTACCCGATGCAGGAATGAACGCTGCCGGAATTGTCCGAAAAGACCACAGGCAGAATGGAGATTTCCAAGAAAAGGAAATGTTGTACAAGATCTTGTTTGACATGAAAAATGAGATTACTGATGTTAAAAAACTGGTACTAAACATGGTGCAATCGGGTAACCATTGGATGGAAAACCCTGAGAATGTGGCACTCTTTCAGCGATTGTTTTCAGGCGTTGCCTTAGAAGACAACGATGGATACGAACCGTTTGAAAGCAATAGCCCAATGATTACTGTTAATCCTATGGGCAGCAGCCATTCACCAATGATTGTCAACCATCCTGCCCATCACGAAATTGTGGAAGAAAGCCTTTCCTTGTTGGATACTGAAAAGGAAATGATTAAAAAAGCATTGCTCAAGCATAAGAATCGCAGAAGAAATGCAGCAAAAGAATTGGGCATTTCAGAGCGAACCTTATACCGAAAAATTAAAGAATTTGACCTGCACAATCTATGATGCGCTACCAATACATATTGCTCTGTGTCATTGCTTTGTTTTGGAGCGGCTGTCAAATCAATTATTCCTTTACAGGTGGACAATTCAGTGGTGCATCCAATTTCCAAGTCAATTACATACGACCCCAAACGGCATTGGCTAGTCCAGTTTATGCTCAGCAATTAACAGAGGGATTGAAAGATTATTTATTGGCTCAAAGTCCTTTGCAGTTGGTCACGACCAATGGAGATTTGATCTACGAAGGCAGCATCGTGGATTATAACCTCTCTCCTATCGCCGCGCAAGGAAATGAAATAGCATCTTTAACGCGCCTGTCCATCACGGTGAAATTGAAGTATACCAATCAGATGGAAAAAGAATTGAACTTTGAAAAGAGCTTTACCAAGTATGCGGATTTCCCTGCCGGTCAGGATTTATTCAGCGTTCAAGAAGAATTGTGGAACAACATCAATGATCAATTGATACAAGAAATTTACAACGCGAGTGTCGGAAATTGGTAAACATAACAATCCTAAAATTCAGCTACAGGCGTGGCTGAGCAATCCGCACGTGTTGGAAATTCATGACATGGAAATGATTGACCGATGGTTGATTGAATTTCCCTGGTTTGGATCATTGCAAACCCTGAAGGCAGTCTACGCAAAAGACCATGGCTTATCCGAATATCCGCATCATTTGCATCGTGCAGCCATTACAACCTATGACAGAGGTTGGTTGTATGAGTTGATGCAGCCAATACCTGAAGCTTCGAGTGATGTTCATCCCATACCAACAGAGAACACTGTCCCCACTACCTCAGAAGATACCCCTTCAAACAATAAAATGAAAGATTGGGTGGATATTTTTTTGGATGACCCCATTGCCTTCAATACTACCCTTCCTGAAGAGGAGTGGGAGAATTGGAGCATCCCGTTGGTTAAAGAATATCCGCAAGAAAACAATCTTGAGAAGGATGAATCCATGAGCGAGGAAACAGAAGCCAATGAAAACCTACCGGCCATTTTCGAGGTAAATCTGGATTCAGCAGAAGAAAAAACATTAGAAGATTATCCAGAAAGCGTTGAATTTTCTGAATTGGGCGAATTGGGTCAAGATATCATCAACAAAGCCATTAGTTCCAGCATTGAATTGGAGGTTTCCGAAAAAGAGACTCCCACTGAGATAGCAGAGGCTTCAACTAAAAATGAAATCCCCGTTGATTATGAGGATTCATTTTTAAATTTTATTGCAGCATCGATTGGTGAACCTGTGGCCGAAAACCCAGCTGCTACCAGTCCTGAAAAAACACTTTCAGAAGAAAAGAAGAAGGATGATGTCATTGAGCGCTTTATCCAAACTGAACCCCAGATAAATCGGGGGAAAGCGATAGAATATGTGGCTGGCAATATGGCCAAAGAAAGTTTGGAGGAGGACTTGAATTTGGTCACAGAAACCATGGCCAAGTTGTATGTCAAACAAGGTAAATTAGACAAAGCCAGAAAAGCATATAAAAAACTAATTGAGCTATATCCCGAAAAAAGCATTTACTTTGCAACGCAATTAAAAAATTTGAACAAGAAAAATTAATAGCATGGAAAACGCAATTATTATTATCACCGTTATCGTAGCCTTGTTGCTCGCATTGGTAGTATTGATCCAAAATCCCAAAGGTGGTGGTTTGACCACAGGATTTCAAGCCACTCAGGTGGGAGGAGTTCAGCAAACCGCTGACTTCTTAGAAAAAGCAACATGGTATTTGGTGATTGCGCTTTTTGTTTTGTGCATGTTAAGTGCAAGCTTTAGTGCAAGCACTAAATTCGAAAACGAGGAGCCAGCCATCGAGCAAGAGGCACCCGCTGAAGGACAACAACCCTAAGCGATTTAACATAGCCCTTTGAAAATGTCAGCGTGTCGCACACACTGACATTTTTTTATTATATGCCTGCCATTTTTTCGCGCTAGCGCGATGAAAAACACAATGGCACAACAGATGCTAACGGCAAACAAACATTTTAAAATAAAGTATATGTCAGTAAACGTAAAACCCATTGCAGATCGCGTGTTGGTTGAACCCGCGCAAGCAGAAACCACAACCGCAAGTGGTATCATCATCCCTGATACTGCCAAAGAAAAGCCACAGCGAGGAACCGTTGTAGCAGTTGGAAATGGTAAGAAAGACGAACCCATGACTGTTGCTGTTGGAGACGCTGTACTTTATGGTAAGTATTCAGGAACTGAAATCTCGTTGGATGGTAAGGATTATCTTATCATGCGTGAGTCAGATATTTTAGCAATCATCTAAACCAATTAATAACATGGCAAAAGAAATCACCTTTGATGTTGCTGCGAGAGAGAAACTAAAAGCCGGTGTTGATGCATTGGCCAACGCAGTAAAAGTAACCCTTGGTCCTAAGGGTCGTAACGTTGTTATCGACAAAAAATTTGGCGCACCGCACGTCACCAAAGACGGTGTTTCAGTGGCCAAAGAAATTGAATTAAAAGACCCCATCGAAAACATGGGTGCTCAAATGTTGAAGGAAGTGGCCAGCAAGACTGCTGACATTGCTGGAGACGGAACCACCACAGCTACTGTATTGGCGCAAGCCATCGTAAGCACCGGTCTGAAGAATGTTGCTTCTGGTGCCAATCCCATGGATTTGAAGCGTGGTATCGACAAAGCAGTGAATGCCGTTGTGGGTTCACTAAAGGCCTCTTCCAAAGAAGTAGGTTCTGACAACAACAAAATCAAACAAGTAGCCACCATTTCTGCCAACAACGATGAAAGCATTGGAACGTTGATCGCAGATGCCATGGCCAAAGTAGGAATCGAAGGCGTCATCACCGTTGAAGAAGCCAAAGGAACCGAAACCGATGTAAAGACGGTGGAAGGTATGCAATTCGATCGCGGTTATTTGTCTCCTTACTTCGTAACCAACGCGGAGAACATGGAAGCAGAATTGGAAAATGCTTACATTTTGATCTACGACAAGAAGATTTCCAACATGAAGGAATTGCTTCCTGTATTGGAGAAAACTGTTCAAACAGGCAAGCCATTGTTGATCATCGCAGAAGATGTTGACGGAGAAGCATTGGCTACATTGGTTGTCAACAAAATGCGTGGTGCATTGCGCATTGCAGCCGTTAAAGCGCCTGGATTTGGTGACCGCAGAAAAGCCATGTTGCAAGACATCGCTATTTTGACTGGCGGTACCGTGATCAGTGAAGAAATGGGATTGAAATTGGATGCCACCACTTTGGAAGATTTGGGTCGTGCTGAAAAAATCACCATCGACAAAGACAACACCACCATCGTGAATGGTTCAGGCGCTAAGGACGCTATCCAAGCGCGTGTGGCTGAAATCAAAGCACAAATTGAGAAGACAACATCTGATTACGACCGTGAGAAATTGCAAGAGCGTTTGGCTAAATTGGCTGGCGGTGTAGCAGTATTGTACGTGGGTTCTGCCACTGAAGTGGAAATGAAAGAAAAGAAAGACCGTGTGGATGATGCATTGCATGCAACCCGCGCTGCTGTAGCTGAAGGAATTGTTCCTGGAGGTGGTACTGCCTTGATTCGCGCTAGCGCTGCATTGGAAGGATTGAAAGGAGACAATGATGACGAGACGACTGGTATTGCGATTATCAAGCGTGCCATTGAAGAGCCATTGCGTCAAATCGTAGCCAATGCAGGTGGCGAAGGAGCCGTGATTGTACAGAAAGTAAGAGAAGGAAAAGATGACTTTGGATACAACGCTCGCACAGAAACTTTTGAAAACCTTTTGAGTAGCGGTGTTATCGATCCT
>JACCDH010430118.1_pt1 | contig 36553 bp, 29 predicted proteins | sample 7442481 | NCBI WGS metagenome assembly JACCDH01 (sample SAMN15323433, study PRJNA562643) | freshwater metagenome | isolation source: river surface water | place: USA:Blue River Watershed | collected 2017-08-15 | reverse complement strand
GCAACCAATGGAGCTGATTTAATGGATAGTTTAACATCTAACGGACAGCGCTTGTTAGAAGAGCCGTCATCAGCAGGAATCATAGAGTCACTTTTTGAGAATTTGACCATTTATCCAAATCCAACAACTGATTTCTTGAAGATAAATAATCTCACGATGTCAGTTGATTTAGAAATCTACTCAATGGATGGAAAGCGCATTATGCAATTGAACGATTATATTTCTGGTCCAATACAACTTCCTGAATTGAGTAATGGTTTTTATCAATTAATTGTAAAAAAAGGAAGTGTCTTCAAAGTGGTTAAAATCGAGGTCTTACGTTAATCATCAAAGACATAAAATAGTTGATCAAAAAAAATCCCGCTTATCATACGACAAGCGGGATTTTTATAATGTAAATAGAATCTTATGCTTCTTCTTCGTCATCATCATCGTCATCAGCTGGTTTAACAGCTCCACGAGCCATTTTAACTGAGACAACAACTGCGTTAGCAGGATCTAAGAATTTTACTCCTGGAATATCGATTGCACCAACACGGATAGATTTTCCGATTTTTAGTTTCGTGATATCCAAAACAATTGCTTCTGGTAAATCTTGTGGTAAACCTACACAGTTTAAACGACGGAAAACTTGCATTAATTTACCTCCGGCCATAACACCTTTAGAAGAACCTGTTAAACGAACTGGTAATCCAACTCTTACAGGTTTTGTAGCGCTTAACTCCAAGAAGTCAACGTGTAAAACCGTTCCTTTTGTTGGATGTTGTTGCAACTCACGGATGATACCGTTTGCTTTTTTACCTTCGATATCCAATTCAACTTGGTAAACTTCTGGTGAAAAAACGATTTTTTCGATATCGATTCGCTTTACTGCGAAGTGAGTTTGCTCACCTTGTCCGTAAAGCACACAAGGAACTAATCCTGCTCTTCTAGCTTCGGCAGCGTCCTTTTTCCCTACGTTCGATCTTACCGAACCGCTCAATTGTGCTGTTTTCATGTTTATTTATTTATGAGATTATAAAATGCGAACTAATTGACTGATTATTTACCATTCTGCGAATTACATCAGAGAATAAATCAGCAACTGACAATACTCTAATTTTATCGCTTTTTTGACTTAACGGAATTGTATCAGTCACAATCAACTCTGTTAATTTAGAATTTTCGATACGCTCGTATGCTGGTCCTGAAAGAACCGCATGTGTACAGAATGCACGAACACTTTTCGCTCCTTTTTCAATGAACAAGTCTGCAGCTTTTGTAAGCGTTCCAGCTGTGTCACACATGTCATCAATCAGAATAACATCTTTACCAGCAACATCACCAATCACCGTCATTTCAGCTACTTCATTCGCTTTCTTACGTTGTTTGTGACAAATTGCTAGTCCTGTATCTAATTTCTTTGCGTATGAATTTGCTCTTTTTGCTCCTCCTGCATCTGGTGCTGCCATAATCAAATTTCCGTTGTTCAATTTCTCCATTTCTGGGAAGAAAATTGTTGAAGCGAATAAGTGATCTACAGGAACTTCAAAAAATCCTTGAATTTGGTCAGCGTGTAAATCCATCGTCATTAAACGATCAACTCCAGCTGCCATTAACATGTTTGCAACCAATTTAGCTCCGATTGCAACACGTGGTTTGTCCTTACGATCTTGACGTGCAAAACCAAAATAAGGAATCACTGCAATAATTTTACGAGCAGAAGCACGTTTTGCAGCATCAACCATCAATAAAAGTTCGAATAAATTGTCGCTTGGAGGCATTGTTGATTGAACAATGAACACATCTTGTCCACGAACAGTTTCTTCAAATGACGGCTGAAATTCACCATCACTAAACTCCATTACTTTCACGTCACCCAAGGAAACACCGTAGCTTGTAGCTATTTGTTCCGCAAGGTGTTGCGACGCACGACCAGAAAATATTTTTACACCAATTGACATATTCGACCGAATTGAGGGGGCAAAGGTAGGGAATTATTCTTAAAATCCTGAGAAATAATCAGCTTCTTTGCCAAATTTAGCATTCATCTTTCATTTTTTTGTACTTTTTACTTTTGAAAACAAGAACTTATCATGTGTTATAGCAATACTTCTACCTCCAAGAATATTGATTTATCAAAAAAATACGGCAAGAAAATTCCCGCGAATTTGAATGAAATACCTGTTTTTTTCGCTTCTGGATTTAGCTTTCCTGCTTGGAGAATTGTTACCAAAGCGGACGAACTTCAACAGATGAATTGGGGATTGATTCCAAGTTGGTTTAAGGAAGTGAATTTTAAAGAGATTGCGAGCATGACGCTCAATGCGAAAGTGGAAACTTTAAATGAAAAAGCAAGTTTCAAACATTTGATTCAGCGCAATGAATGCATCGTTCCCTCCACGGGTTTTTTTGAATGGCAAACAAAAGGGAAGGAAAAGATTCCTTATTTTATTGCACCGAGCAAGGGCGAAATTTTCTCAATGGCCGGAATTTATGATGTTTGGATGAATCCTATCTCAGGTGAAAAACACAACACTTTTTCGATCTTAACTTGTCCTGCGAATGAATTGATGGAAGAGATCCACAACACTAAAAAACGCATGCCCGTCATTCTTAAAAAAGAACATGAAAACGATTGGTTACAAGGAAAATTGGACTTGGACATTCTTAAAACTCCTCTTCCATCCGATTTCTTGAAAGCACATGAAATTAACCGAAAGATTATTTCAAGCAAGAACAACAATATACCTGAAATATTACTTCCGTATAAGAACGAATTCTACGAACAAGGATCACTATTTTGATTTTTTACGCTCGAAAAGTGAACGCTTTTTGTCTACATCCACATCGCGATTATTGACCAAGGTAAATCTCAAACTCACAAAAAACGTGTTAGTTTCCATCGTATAAGCTGAATTGCTCAAGAAGTAATAACCTGTTTGTAAGTGAAAACCGTACAATTTATAGCCAATAACTGGAGCCAATCCCATTTTATTTCGATCGAAATCTGTTCGGAAAACCAAACGCGCGCCGTACGTTAATCCCAAGCGAGAAGGTTTAACCCAATAACCTATATCACAACCCAAAACGTTACGTGTGAAATTATAATTGAAACCAAGTTGTCCTGCGTGTGTAATCGATTTCGAAAGTTTAATCTGTTTGTATTGCCCTTCAACTCCTAACTCTCCAACATTGTATTTCCCGCGTTGATAGCCGAAATAAGGTCCTGTCTTTGTAACGCTAACGTTCAACCATTTTTTTTTAGGAAGGAAATTAGTGTGAACAGCATTTAATGAAAATTGTGAGAAAGCTGAAAAAGCAATCAAAATAACAAAACTACTTAGCCCTTTTCTCAACATATTCATCGTGTATTTTTTTAATTTCAATTGCATCATTCGCGTCGATTCCAAGTGAATCTGCTATTTCTTTCGCACGCAACACTTGATCAATTGTCAAACCTGTGCTATCACTTTCTGGTTTTAACGCATTTTTCAGGAAAATGGTACTTTCATCCATTCCTGGAATTGTAGTTGTTGAAACTTTGATCACTGGATGATACAACAAGGATGAATCTTTCTTTTCATCGGAGAAAAAATCCCCTTTCTCATCATAGGATTCGGCAATCACCAACACAACACTGACAATGTAGAGCATTTTCAGCACCCCGAAAAAGACACCAAAAAATTTATTGAGTGGTGTTAAATTGACTACACGGATCAATTGTTCGATTGTTTTCCCAGCGAAGAAAACCATTGCCCCAACAGCCAAAAAAATTAAAGTAAATGAAATAATTGGTAAATATTCCGAATCCCAACCAAAGCTTTTCTTTAAAAATGCTGCTAAGAAATCGGAGAAATGAATACCCGCATAAAGACCTACAAACAAAGCCAACAATGTAAACACTTCAATAATTAAGCCGTGTTTAAACCCTTTATAGCCTGCGTAAATCAGCGGAACAATAATTAGAACATCAATAAAATTCATGAAGGAAAATTACATTAAAAAAGTCCGCCCAAACTGGACGGACTTTCAATTTCTCAACGTTAGAATGTTACTTACACTCTTTTTTCAATGTTGTTGTAAACGACAAATCAACTTCTGACCACAATTTTGACTTTCCGTCAGCACCTGTATGCAAATCTTTACAAGCTGTGTTCAATGCAGTAATTGCGCTTCCAGCTTTCCAATCCACAACATCAATTGTTGCCGTAAAGCTAAAGTTCGCATCTTCCAAGGTGTACTCTCCAACAACATCTTTTTTGATCTTATTCATTTCAATTTCGATTGTTGCTTTACCATTATCACTCAAGGATTTAATTTTTCCTTTGATCGCATCGGTTCCAATTGTTCCAAAAAACAATTTTGCGATTTTACCATTGCGTTCTTCATTTTGAGTTTCAACACTGTTAGTTTCGATTAAAAACGATATTGATTCTAGTAATTTCTTAGCATCTTTTTGAGCGCCATCGCTTTCGACACTGATTACATTAAACGTTCCTTCAACACCTTTTTTCTCGGTGAATTTAAAGGCGGTCCAAACCAACGAACTGTTACTCGAATCATACGCATACGTACAATCTGTTTTTGTTTCTTCCGATTTTGTTTCATCTGTCTTTGGCTCTGAGCTGCAACTTCCCAATCCTAAAAACAGCATCCCTACTGATAAAATGATAAATGACTTTTTCATGTTTTGTAATTTTTATCGAAGGTAATGAAAATTAGTTGAGGTTTTATTAATTTGATATTTTGATACAATTTGAAAATTTACAAACTCAAATCATCAAATCTTTCAATTTTTGAATCGGTCGAAACGGTCGAATTCCATCTCATCCTAATTATGTTTCGTATTTTTGTAACTATGGATTACGATATTGAATTACGCTTTCAAAAATTAAAAGCCAGTTTAGAAGAAAAGTTTGGCGAAGGAATGGACTTACAAGCCATTTTGTTTTTAATTGGAGTCAACGAATTGGGAAATGGCTACAAGAATTTTACTAAAAATGAGAAGACAGATTTGTTTCACATAGCTATTTGTACCTTATTAGAACCATATGGTTATTATGAATTTGAAGGAAGAGACGCCGATAATTGGCCACATTTTAAATTGAACAAATCACTACCACCTTTGAGCCATCAAGATCAGCAACACTTAATGAAAGAGTCGATGTTGGATTATTTTATTCAAAATGACTATTATTCAGAAGAAGCTGAAACAGAGTAAAAAACTATATTTGTACCTTAAACATCAATCAAGACATGGATTTTTTAATCAAAGCTGCACAATTAATTTTATCACTTTCAATTCTAGTTGTTTTACATGAATTCGGGCATTTCATTCCGGCTCGTTTGTTTAAAACGCGTGTTGAGAAATTCTATTTATTCTTCAATCCTTGGTTTTCATTGTTCAAGAAAAAAGTAGGGGAAACAGAATGGGGAATTGGGTGGTTGCCATTGGGTGGTTATGTAAAAATTGCTGGAATGGTTGATGAATCAATGGATAAGGAGCAATTAGCTCAGCCAGCTCAACCGTGGGAATTTAGAGCAAAACCGGCATGGCAACGATTAATTATTATGTTGGGTGGTGTAACTGTCAATTTATTACTTGGATTTTTCATCTATATCATGGTTGTCTTTGCCTATGGTGAAGAGAAGTTAAATCCAAATGACGTTACTTCAGGAATTTCCGTTCATCCTTATTTAGCTAAATACGGCATTGAATCGGGCGATAATATTTTAAAAATTAATGATGTCGCTTTAGACAATGTGCTAGAATCCAACGCTATCGTAATGCTTCGAGATGGACGCAAGTTAGAGGTTAAAAAAGCGAATGGTTCTATAAAAACGATTCAATTACCAAGCGATATTGATCAGCAACTATTTCAAAATGGTGCAATGGCCATTTTTTCACCACGTTCCTTGGGAGTTAAAATTAAAAACGTAGAAAAGGACTCTCCTGCTCAGAAAGCGAAATTGGCAAAAGGTGATTATGTTGTTGCAGTAAATGATAAGTCAATTCATTTTACGGACGAATTTCAAAGTGCAGTATTCAACAACAAGGGCAAAGAAATCAACCTAAAAATAAAACGCGGTAAAAAATACATTGACGCCAAATTGACAATCCCAAAATCAGGAAATTTCGAAGGTAGAATTGGAATTGCTCATGAGTCACTAAAAGTAATTGATAAAAAGAATTTAAAACACGTTAATTATTCCTTTGGAGAAAGTATCGGCCGAGGAATGGTGCTTGGGAAAAACACACTTTCGGATTATGTTTCTCAATTCAAATTTGTCTTCACGAAAAAAGGAGCCTCTTCAGTTGGTGGATTTGGAGCAATCGGTAATATGTTTCCTTCGCAATGGGATTGGCATAAATTCTGGTTAAATACCGCTTTGATTTCAATTATCCTTGCATTCATGAATATACTTCCTATTCCAGCATTGGATGGAGGACATGTCGTATTCTTATTGTATGAAATTGTTACAGGTCGTGAAGCTCCTCAAAAAGTATTAGAATATGCTCAATACGTTGGATTCTTCCTGCTGATGGGCTTGCTGCTATATGCTAATGGTAATGACCTTTACAAAGCGATATTCCACTAGTTAAGTCCATTCAGCCGATAATATTGCCGCAAAACAGATTGTAGTAACGTTCATGTAACGCTATAAGTTTTATGGCTTAATAGTTGTAATTTGGCACTTTAAAATTCAAACTCTATGAAAAAAATATTGTTCTCGTTCGCGCTTTTGCTTGGTTCATTCACGATGAATTATGCCCAAATTACTGAAGGCCATGTAAAATATAAAATAGAAGTTTCAACTGAAAATCCGGACATGGAAATGGTTGTTGGAATGATGCAAGGATCTACACTTGACATTTACTTCAAGGAAAAAATGACTAGAGCTGAAATGAAAATGGGATCTATGATGAATATAACAACCATTTCTGATGAAAAATCTGGCGAGATTCTAATGCTAATGAGTGGTATGATTGGTAAAAAAGCAATTTCTACTTCAACCGAAGAATTACAAGGTGAAACGGAAGTGGAAAAACCAACGTATGAAGTAGAACTAGTTGATGAAACAAAAGAAATTGCAGGTTATTCTTGTAAAAAGGCGATTTTAACGGACGAAGATGGAAACGAAAACATTTTCTGGTATACAGAAGAAATCGAAGTTTCTAAAAAAGGACAAAGTTATTTGAATGAAAACGTTCCTGGCTATCCGATGCAATATGAGATAAACAACAATGGTTTTGTTATGGGAATGACCGTAACTGAAATTAAAGAGGAATTATCAAAAGCCGAATTAAAATTATTTAACATGGATATTCCGGATGGGTATGCTGAAATGACCATGGAAGAATTACAACAAATGGGAATGGGGATGTAATTCCAATGAATAGTATTACTAAAAAAGGAGCTGAAAAAACAGCTCCTTTTTTTATTTTACCTTCATTAATTTTATTTGCTGATTACCTGAACTTTTCAGAACATTAACCAAATACTCTCCGACCATTAAATCATGAATCTCAAAAGGAATGGTATGCGTATCTTGATTCAAATTGCCATCAAATACATCTAGTACTTTTTTGCCTTCTAAATCAAACACTTCAATTTTAACCCATTCATTTTGTGTTTCGAATCGAATTGTCGTTGCTGAAATTGCAGGGTTCGGGAATAACAAAATACGCGTTTTCTCAAATTCTTGATCTTCAACACTCAGGTTACATGCTCCCAAAACTTGATAAAAAGTAACAGTTTGCTCAAACAATGGTTGAATATCCGCCATTGGAACCTCAAACCAATCTTTTAAAATTGATGCGTAGATGTCCCTAAAATCAATTTGCATGGTTACACCTTCTTGATCGATAATTGTATTTCCAATTGTCGGATTTGGACCAATTACTCCAGAATTTATACATGCTCCGAATAAGAACAAAGGTGCCGCATCTCCGTGATCTGTTCCATCACTTGCATTCGAAGCGATTTGACGTCCAAATTCAGAGAATGTCATTCCTGCAACTCGGTTTTCCAGTCCAAGCAATTGTAAATCATCTTGAAATGCGCTAACTGCATCTGACAGTGTTTTTAATAAATCCGCATGTGCACCGGCTGTTGTATCGGTACTTGAAACCTGTGCATTATGCGTATCAAAACCATTAATATTCAAAATGTAAACTTTAGATTTCAATCCACCAGATATCATTTGGGCAACATAGCGCAATTGAACTGCAATTGGATTATTATCATCATACAATGTTGATAAGGTATTTCCTGCATTGGCCGCTGTATTAATTTGAGCACCATACGCATTTGTTTGATCAATTAAGGTTGCCAAATATTCCATGTGTGAACCAAAATAACTTCCGTCGTTCACTACGCTTGAACTTAATAAATTAACTGCCGCAAATGGATCTTCTAAGGCTTGCGAAAAGTTGGCCATTAAACCTTGACACGTTGCCGAAACCTCATAACCCATGCTAATCGCAAAAGGATCTGGATAAGTAGCATTTGGATAATCTGCTGGATAATTTGGGTAATCATTATCAAACTGACGTCCTAACCAACCACGGGTTTCATTCACATCTAACATTCCAGTCGACCAAATATCCATAGAGCGAAAATGAGATCTATTTTGTTCTGGATAACCAACATTTTGAACAATGCTTAATTTACCATCGTTAAACATTGATTGCATTCCTGTCATCACTGGATGTAGCCCCAGTGTTGGTGTTAAAGATAAAATTGATGTTTCTGGAACAACGACGTTAGGACGCTGTATCATCAAATTATCGTATTGATCTCTAGGAATTACCGTATTTAATCCATCATTACCACCATTCAAGCGTATTATGACAAACACACGATCTGCGGCATTCTTGGAATAATTGAATAATTTCTTTTCAATAGCCTGAAAATTAATGTCTTTTAAAACAAAAGGAGCAGCAACTGAGGCCAATGAAACGTTCTTTACAAAATTTCTTCTTTTCATAATCTTTTGCTTTTCTCCTTAAATAGTTTGAAATTCTGGCATTTGGAATATTCTAGCGAGTACCAATTCAACGCGTTGTTTCACCGGATTTGAAAAAGTTGTATTGCCTGGATTCGCTTGATAATCGTTGTACTGCAATGTCCATTCAAAATCTGGCTGCCCATTCGTTAAAATGAATTTTAGCGTCGTCTTTTGGACAAGACTAATGGACTTTGGAAAGAACACATCACACATATCGTCAATTACCTGAACAGCATCAGAAGGCAATGACAATCCATCGACAAATGCCAAAGCGTTTAACTTCAAGTTTTGTCCACTGACAGGAATTCCTGGATAAACCGTGATATAATTTGCAATATCAAATCGTGTTTTTATATGTGTAGAATTTACCCATAATTTCGAGAAAGCAGGAGCCTGATAATATTCAATCCAACCAGCAACAGAAGGAGGTGTAGCGTAAGCTTGACCCATATTTTCAGCTAACCAATACATCGTTAAGTACATCTCTGAATCAACCGCCAAACTAAAGTTAGGTGCCGACGATGTAGCGTTGAACATCCCGAACATTAATTCAATCGGTCCACGAATTATAGAACCTCTCAATGCAACATCATAAAAATGTTCACTCTTCAAAAGTTGATCTAACACCGGTAAGATATCATAATTGTTTGCAATCATTGTTGCAGCCATTTCAGGAATAATATCTGTCATAACAGCCGTTGTAAGGTCATAGTTGACAAAATAGCGGTACAATTTCGTGCAGATATATGTTGCTACCTGAGGTTGTTGGAAAATAATATCGATATAGTTTGAATATTCATTCGCTCCCGCATTCGGAACAGTTACACTTCCAAAATGGGCTGATAATTGCTTTGTACTTGTATCGTGCAAGAAGGATGTATAGGTTGCTACTGGTGATGGAAGTGTTGTACTTCTTAATCCATCGACCAAATATCCTGTCAGAATTTTAGCTCCCGCAGCAACATCTTCTTCAGTATAATTTGTATAATCACCTGGACCTATTTGTGGACCTTTTCCAATTGTGAAAAGTTCTAATAATTCTCTGGCATAATTCTCATTCGGACTATAAAGCGTATTTGTGGCACCATTTAAAAACAACAACATGCATGGATCAATCGTCACATCTTTTACCAGTTGTTTGAAATTTCCTAAAGCATGTGTACGAAGCAACATATGATAATTATACGTTGCTCGAGCATCTGAAGCAACCGTTGCGGAAAAATGATTTTGCCAAAACAAACACATTTTTTCAGCGATACTCACACCTTCGGTATTAATTCGTTTCATTATCCATGCTGCCAACGATTTGATACGTGCATTTTCAGTCAATTGTGAACTCGTAACATCCGAAGGATAAACGCTTGTAATCCATGTTGTACCTATTGCTGATGTTGCATCATTGGAATCATAGGTAATCGGATCTGAAATAACGGGTATTTGCAATAAATTCGACACGGTCGTATTCATGCCGTCCGCCACTGCATTTAATATTTGCTGATTGGTAGCCCCGAACATTGTTCTTCGAAGCAAATGAGCCGCTTCTGCTTTTGTCCAAGCGCCACTGTACGGAGCCATGCTCAAAGAGACAGGTTCTTCTATCGAGAGATCTGGAATCATGTAGTAAGTTTTAACAGAGCAATTTACAAATTATTCATTTGCATTGCTTGAACAACTTGTTTTTAATCTGTTAAAAATTCGATGTTTCGTTTCAAACCATCAAATTTTGTCCTCTTCACAGCTGATCGTTTAAAGAGTTCATTAAACACTTCTGAAGTCAATTCCTTCCAATCATTTTTTGACATCTCGAGCACGTTTGTTTTGGGATTAAAACGTGATTCTTGGTGTTGCTTTGCGAAACGATTCCAGGGACAAACATCCTGACAAACATCACAACCAAACATCCAGCCGTCCATTTTACCCTTAAACTCATTCGGGATAATCGCATCTTTTAATTCGATAGTTAAATATGAAATGCACTTGGATCCATTCACAACATAAGGTTCTACAATTGCATCAGTTGGACAAGCATCAATACAACGCGTGCATGTTCCACAATAATCTTTGATTGGGCCATCTGATTCTAGTTCCAAATCAATAATCAATTCTGCAATAAAAAAGAAAGATCCTTGTTTCGGATGTATCAAGTTGCTATTCTTTCCTACCCAACCTAACCCAGATTTCTTTGCCCATGCCTTATCCATCACTGGCGCCGAATCAACAAACACACGACCATTTACCTCACCAATTGTCGATTGGATATATGAAAGAAATTCTTTGAGTTTATCTTTTATTACATCATGATAATCTTCCCCATAAGCGTAAGTTGAAATCTTAGGCGCTGTTGTATCAGTTTGAAACTGATTCGTATTATAATTTAATAGAAGAGAAACCACGCTTTTCGCACCATCTACCAGTAATCTTGGATCTAAACGCTTATCAAAATGGTTTTCCATATAGGACATCTTACCATTATAACTTCGCTTTAACCATGTTTCAAGATGATGAGCTTCTTCTTCTAAAAATTCAGCTTTAGAAATACCACAATAGGAAAACCCTAACTCTTGTGCTTTGGTTTTTATTGATAGGGTGTTTTTATGCGCCGGCATAGATTACATTTCTAAAATAATCCACCTTGCACCCAACCTTGATCTTTGCCCAAATGTCTAAATGCCTTTTCAGTTGCTTTACGACCTCTAGATGTGCGCATTAAAAAACCTTCTTGGATTAAAAAAGGCTCATATACTTCCTCAAGCGTTCCTGCGTTTTCGCCAATTGCGGTAGCTATCGTTGTCAATCCAACTGGACCTCCATTGAATTTATCAATAATTGCTTTTAGGATGCGAATATCCATTTCATCCAAGCCATTTTCATCAACATTCAACGCCTTTAACGCGAATTCAGTGATTGAATCATCTATTATTCCTGTTCCTTTAATTTGAGCGAAATCTCGCACTCTTCGCAATAAAGCATTTGCAATTCTCGGTGTTCCGCGGCTACGGCTAGCTATTTTATAAGCCGCTTCCTCGTCAATAGCGATGTTCAATAAACCAGAAGAGCGTTCTACAATTGAAGTTAACGTTTTTGCATCATAGTATTCCAAACGAGAATTAATGCCAAATCTTGCTCTTAATGGCGAAGTCAATAAGCCTGAACGTGTTGTTGCACCAATTAATGTAAAGGGATTTAATGTAATTTGAACACTTCGTGCATTTGGACCGCTATCAATTAAAATATCAATGCAATAGTCTTCCATTGCAGAGTACAAATATTCCTCTACAACAGGACTTAAACGATGAATCTCATCAATAAAAAGAACATCTCCTACATTTAGATTTGTTAGCAGTCCAGCTAAATCTCCTGGTTTGTCCAAAACAGGACCGCTAGTAACTTTAAAACCAACTCCAAGCTCATTTGCAATAATATTAGCTAAGGTTGTTTTACCAAGTCCTGGAGGTCCATGAAGTAATACATGATCCAAAGGTTCACCACGTAAAGTTGCTGCTTTAACAAAGATCTCCAAATTCTCAACTACAGAAGGTTGCCCTGTAAAGTCACTTAGACTTTTGGGACGTAAAACTTTATCATAATCCTGTTCAGCATTATTTTCAGCTTCTTGTCTATAGTCAAATGAATCGTCTTCTACCATTGAATCAAATTTATACAAAAATACAAAAGCCTCCTGTCATTTGACAGAAGGCTTTCAACAATATTTTATCTATTAATGCTCCTCTTCTCCTTCTGCTAAAGGAACTGTTTGAGGAATAAAGTCAACATCTGAACCCGGTTTAGAGTAGTCGTATGGCCATCTGTGTACAGTTGGCAATTCACCTGGCCAGTTTCCATGAACGTGCTCAACTGGAGTAGTCCATTCAAGCGTATTCGAATTCCATGGATTTTGAGGTGCTACCGGTCCTCTGTAAATACTATAGAAGAAGTTAAACAAGAACAAGATTTGACCTAATGCTGCAATAATTGCAAAAATTGTAATGATCACATTCAAATCCATCATCATATCGTACGATCCTGAATCAAATTCATTGTATACAGAATAATCATAATAACGACGTGGCGCTCCAGCTAATCCAACGAAGTGCATTGGGAAGAAAACTCCGTAAGCTCCAACAATTGTAATCCAGAAATGAGCATAACCTAAGCGTGTATTCATCATTCTTCCATACATTTTAGGGAACCAATGATAAACTCCACCAAACATACCAAACACTGCTGACATACCCATTACAATGTGGAAGTGAGCCACAACGAAATATGTATCATGTACTGTAATATCAAGCGCTGAATCGGCAAGGATAATACCTGTAACACCACCTGTAATGAATGTTGAAACCAATCCAATTGCGAACAACATTGCTGGTGTCAATACCAATGAACCTTTCCATAGCGTTGTCAAGTAGTTAAATACTTTTACCGCCGAAGGAATCGCAATCAACAAAGTAGTAAATACGAAGACACTACCTAAGAATGGGTTCATACCTGTAACGAACATGTGGTGACCCCATACAATAAAGGATAAGAAACCAATTGCCAAGATAGAACCAATCATTGCACGGTAACCGAAAATTGGTTTACGTGAATTCGTAGAAATAATTTCAGAAGATAAACCTAAAGCTGGTAATAATACAATGTAAACCTCAGGGTGACCTAAGAACCAGAACAAGTGTTGGTAAAGAATTGGGGAACCACCATGGTTTGTCAACATCTCACCTCCAACAATGATATCTGATAAGTAGAAAGAAGTTCCAGCTAATCTATCCATGATCAACAACAAAGCTGCTGATAACAATACAGGGAAAGATAAAACACCTAAAATTGCTGTTACAAAGAACGCCCAAATTGTTAATGGCATTCTAGTCATGCTCATACCTTTAGTACGTAAGTTCAATACAGTAACAATGTAGTTCAATGAACCAATTAATGAAGATGCAATGAATATAGCCATTGAAAACAACCACAAAGTCATCCCTAATCCTGAACCACTTACCGCTTGAGGCAATGCTGATAACGGAGGATAAATTGTCCAACCTGCCATTGCTGGTCCTGACTCAACGAACAACGATGCTAACATCAAGATAGACGATAAGAAGAAGAACCAATAAGAAAGCATGTTCAAAAAACCAGATGCCATATCACGTGCACCTAATTGTAATGGAATCAATAAATTCGAGAATGTTCCAGATAATCCACCCGTTAACAAGAAGAATACCATGATAGTACCATGAATTGTTACCAATCCTAAATACATATCTTCTTTCAAAATCCCTCCTGGAGCCCAAGTTTCACCTAAAAAGAATGAAAGAAAATCTGAACTCTCACCAGGCCAAGCTAATTGGATACGGAATAAAATAGACAATAACATTGCTACTAATCCCATAAATACAGCAGTCATCAAGAACTGCTTACCAATCATTTTATGATCTTGGCTGAAGATATACTTTGAAACGAAACTTTCTTCATGGTGTCCATGATCATGATCATGTCCATGTGCGTCGTGATGTCCGTGTGCTTCGTGCGCTACTGCCGCCATTTTATTTCTGTTTAATTATTATTAAATTGATTATTTCGCTGCAACACTTAAAGTATCAACTTTAACTGCTAAACTATCTGTTGGAGCTGCTCCTTCAGCTGGTGCAGTTGTAGCTGCAGCTGCTGCGAAATAAGCATCTCTAAATGTTTGTTTCTTTTTACCGTTCATCCAAGCAGTATACTCAGCTTCTGGTAAAACTACAACCATCATCTTCATTTTGTAATGTGCACCACCACAAATCTTATTACACATCAATACGTAATTGAATTTCTCATCATTCTTTTTCTTACGCATTTCTTTTGTGGTAACATCAGGTGTAAATTTGAAACGAGTTGTCATTCCAGGTACAGTATTCATTTGTACACGGAAATGAGGGAAATATGCAGAGTGAATAACATCTTTAGAACGGAAGTTAAATTCATATTCTTTGTTAACACATAAATACAATGTATCTTTTTGAATAATATCATCCCAAGCTTGTGCATCAATTTTAGAATTGTGACGAGCTTTCATTTGGTATAATAATCGAATCAATCGTTGCTTTCTAGACAAATCGTTTTCCATTTTCTCACGATCTTCTGGAACCATAATAACCTTGCGATCATTTAACTTAGATTCCAATGACTTGATTCCAGTTGGACCATTTTCCATATTGAAAATTGCACTATCAATCGTTTCAGTTGTCATTAAAGCCAACTCATTTGCATCAGTAGTCAATTTGTAGTCAAAACGACCTAAAGTATTGTCTTCACCTGAATAGCGTGCTGTCCAATCAAACTGTTTTGAGAACAATTCAACACGAATAGATTCTTTCTTCGCATGTGAAGTCGTTTCATTCCAATTCTTCAATCCCAAAATAATGATAACAGCAAGAACACTTGCAGGAACAACCGTCCATAACATTTCCAATTTGTTGTTGTGTGGATAGTAAAATGCTTTTACTCCTGGCTTACGCACATATTTGAATGCGAAAACAAACAACAACGTATTAGTTAGGAAGAATACAAGAATAATGATGATGAAGTTTAGATTTAATAACCAATCCAATTCTCTACCATGCAATGTTGCAGCATCTCCACGACCTGTCCAACCAAACTTATAGATTAAATAAATAAATCCTAAATAGAATAGAATCATGAATGTCAACATCATCTTCGCATTTAAGCGGTTATCTCTGTTGCTTATTTCATGCTCACCACGATTTCTTAGTTTAGAAGAAAGTTCATAAACACGAACTAGTTGTGCTATTGCAATTACTCCTAAAACTATAACGATTAAAGCTACTAATTTACTTCCCATCATTTCTCAATTATCTGTAATAAAACGTTCTTTTTTTAGATTTCGTGGTGAATACTTTCATCCAAGAATGGGTGATTCACCGGTGTAAGTGGTGCTTTAGTCAAATTATTCAAAATAACTCGAATAAAGAAACCTGCCAATAAAACTGCCATTCCAATTTCTAAGAAACCAATCTTAGCATTTTGACCCATAGATCCAGCTGACACCATGATGTAAACATCCAACCAGTGACCAACTAAGATTATAACTCCAACAAATGATAAAATACCAGCATTTCTTTTTGCATCTCTTGACATCAAAATCAACATAGGGAATGCGAAATTTATCAAGAACATACCAAAGTACATCACTTTATAGTGTTCAATACGTGTAATGTAGTAAACTACCTCTTCACCAATGTTAGCATACCAAATCAACATAAATTGAGAGAACCACAAATATGACCACAAGAATGAAGTTGCGAAAGTCCATTTACCCAAATCATGGATGTGACTATCGTTTACTTTTGGCAAATAACCCAATTTTTTCAAATACAATGTTAACATCACCAAAACCGTCATCGTAGAAACCCACATTCCAGCGAAAGTGTACCATCCAAACAAAGTAGAGAACCAGTGAACATCAATTGACATCAACCAATCCCAAGCAGAAGTTGAACTAAACACAGCAAAGAACACTAAGAAAGTAGCACCTTTTCTGTAGTTTTTGAAGTGAAGATCCGTACCTCCAATTCTATCCTCTTCCAATGAGCGCATTCTGAAACCTCTCAAGAAAATGTAGTAAACTGCTAAATAAACAACCGTACGAATCCAGAAGAAAATTGGATTTAAGTAGGCTGATTTTCCAGCTATGATACTGTCATAATGATGAGAACCTTCAGTAGTATACTCAGAATCCATCCATAAATAAATATGGGCACCTTTCATGAAAGTAATCGTTAATAATGTAAGAGCTAACATTGCCATACCGTATGGTAAGAAACCTGCAACAGCTTCAATTACTCTTTTAACAGATGCGTACCAGCCTGTTTCTGTAGCATATTGTAACGCCAAGAAAAACAACGCACCTAAACCAATAGCAAAAAAGAAAAAGCTATTGATAAGTCCATTGGTTAAAAGACGTGTTCCAAAATGATGTTCATTCATACTTGTAAAAACACCAATCGCTGTAAACAAAACACCAATCACCATCAATGATGTAGTGAAAAGTTTTGCTTTATTTGATATAGAGAATTCCATCTTATCTAGTTATTCAGATTATTATTATTTTTTTGTTGAGTCAGCAACTACAGGTGCAGCAGCTACTGCAGGTAAACCATTTGCATCAAATGAACCATAAGAAGCATTTTGGAATTTTCTTACATAGTGTACCAAAGTCCAAATTTCTTTCTTGTTCAACTGAGAAGCATGACCACCCATGGCATTTAAACCGTAATAAATTGAGTAGAATAACTGACCATCAGATTTACCAGCTCTTTCTGTGTAATTAGGAACACCGGCATACGCTCCACTAGCGACCATGGGACCTTGACCGTCTCCTTTTTCACCATGACAATGTTGACACATTGCTGTATACAACTCTTTACCTTTCTTAAACATCGCTTCTGAATTCTCAGCAGTCAATTTAAGTGGATTCACATCCGCAGCAGCAAGTGTATATTCGTCTTGCATTGAAAAATCGTATCCAAACAAACCATGCGTTGTTTTGAACGCAATATTTGGTTTTCTGAAATATGGCAACATCAAACTAACCGTTGCAGAATCAGTACCGTAGTATGGAACTGTTCCATTTGGTGGAGTCATTGCAGACAATTTCATTTTAACTGACATGTTTTCCGCACCTCTAATTTCACCATAGTCAACATATGGTTCAATTGCAGGAGAACGATACATGTCTGGCATATATTCTAAACCTGAACTGTCACCACTTGCAGAACACGCTCCTAGTATCAAGGATGAAACCGCGATAACTGCTAAACTTGCTAGTGCCTTAAATTTAATTTTCATCTGTCTCTTCAATTTATTTTGTCAGACGGAGCATCAGCTGAAGCTGAAGCTACATGGCAAACTATTTAATTTCTTTTTGATCTAATTCGATTAAACCTGTTTCTTTCAACATTCCCTCCAATTCTTCAGAAGTAAACTTATCGTTTTCAGAAAGTCTAATTTCCATAACGAATTTGTCGTCTGTTGTTCTTGGATCTGGATTTTGAGCTGGCATTCCAGGCAATGTTTTATTTCTTAACAAATATGTAATCGCCATACCATGAGCAGCACATAATACTGTAAACTCAAAAGTAATTGGAACGAATGCTAACATATTGTCTAAGTAAGAAAAGTTTGGTTTACCACCAATGTTCATCGGCCAGTCAACAACCATAAAGAAACGCATTCCAATTGTTGCTAACAACAAACCAGTTAGACCATATAAAAAGGCCATAATACCCAAACGTGTATTTTTAACACCTATAATCGGATCAATACCGTGAATCGGGAACGGAGAAAATACCTCCGAAATTTTAACACCTTTAGCGACTAATTTCTTTGCGCCGTCTTTTAGCACATCGTCGTCGTCGTACATTGCATATATAACTTTCTCTGCCATGTCCTTATTATTAATGGTTTGAATGACTTTCTTCTGAATGATCGTGGTGATCTGGAGCATTTTTGTAAGATTCTCCTGATGATTTCAAAATTGTTTTTACCTCGTTCAACGCCAAAACTGGGAAGTAACGAGCAAACAACAAGAAGAAAACGAAGAATAATCCAATTGTTCCAACGTACACACCTAAATCGATGTGACTTGGGTAGTGCATACTCCAAGCACCTGGGATATAATCACGGTGAATTGAAGTAACGATAATCACATAACGTTCAAACCACATACCGATGTTTACAACAATCGAGATAATGAAAGTAAATAATAAACTTCTTCTCAATTTTCGGAACCACATCAACTGTGGAGAAATAACGTTACATGTCATCATTGACCAGTATGCCCACCAGTATGGACCAGTAGCACGGTTGATGAATGCATAAGATTCATATTCAACTCCAGAATACCAAGAGATAAACAACTCAGTGATATATGCAGTACCTACAATCGAACCTGTAACCATAATTACAATGTTCATGTACTCAACGTGTTTCGTATGAATATACGCTTCAAGACCCATTGCTTTACGCATAATCAACATAAGGGTTTGTACCATTGCGAATCCTGAGAATACCGCTCCAGCAACGAAGTATGGAGGGAAAATTGTTGTATGCCATCCTGGAATTACCGATGTAGCAAAGTCAAATGATACAATCGAGTGAACCGAGAATACAAGAGGAGTAGCTAAACCTGCTAAAACCAAAGAAACTAATTCAAAACGATTCCAATGTTTTGCTCTACCTGACCAACCAAATGATAAAATAGAATACATTTTTTTAGCAACCGGCTTTTTCGCTCTATCACGAATCGTTGCGAAATCTGGAATCAAACCAATGTACCAGAATACCAAAGAAACTGAAAGGTAAGTCGAAATCGCGAAAACGTCCCATAAAAGTGGTGAGTTAAAGTTAACCCATAGTGAACCGAATTGATTTGGTAAAGGAAGCGTCCAATAACCAACCCATAAACGACCCATGTGAATTAACGGGAACAAACCAGCCATAAATACGGCAAAGATTGTCATCGCTTCAGCTGAACGGTTAATCGCCATTCTCCATTTTTGACGGAACAACAACAATACCGCTGAGATCAGTGTACCGGCGTGACCAATACCTACCCACCATACGAAGTTAGTAATATCCCAAGCCCATCCAATGGTTTTGTTCAATCCCCAAACTCCAATACCAGTACCAAGTAAGTATAAAATACATCCTACACCGTACAAACCAATAATCAAGGCAATCCCAAAAAGGATATACCACATTCTTGGCGCTTTGTCCTCAATCGGGCGACAAACATCTTCTGTGATGTCGTGATAGGTCTTGTGACCTAAAATGAGGGGTTCTCTAATTGCTGCTTCTTTATGCATTACAACCGAATTTATTCAATTAATGATTTTTCTTATCTGCGTGTTTCCCTGCTTCATGGTGCTCTTCAGAAACCTGAACATCAGCTAACACATCATTTTTCTCGTTACGTACTTTCACTTTATACCAAACGTTTGGTTTAACACCAACTTCTTCTAAAGCTTGGTAAGCACGAGTATCTTCTGAACTTGATCTAACCATAGATTTCAAGTCATTCCAGTCACCAACAATAATTGCATTTGTAGGACATGCATCAGCACATGCTGAAACAAAATCTCCATCAACTACTGGTCTACCTTCTTTCTTAGCATCTAACTTACCAGCTTGGATTCGTTGAACACAGAAAGAACATTTTTCCATTACACCACGTGTACGTACAGTTACGTCAGGATTCAATACCATTCTTCCTAAATCATCTTGTGCTGGGTTCACTTCAGTGAATTTCTTGTAAGATGGATAGTTGAACCAGTTGAAACGACGAACTTTATAAGGACAGTTGTTCGCACAATATCTTGTACCGATACATCTGTTGTATGCCATTTGGTTTAATCCTTCATTACTGTGTGTTGTTGCAGCAACAGGACAAACAGTTTCACAAGGAGCGTGATTACAGTGGTGACACATCATTGGCATGTGAACCACACGTGGATTGATTGACGCTTTCTCAGCTTTTGTGTAGTTGAACTCGTCTTTTTTCGTACCAGGTACAACCTCCTCATCAGAAGCGAAGTAACGATCGATACGTAACCAATGCATTTCACGACCTCTTCTAATTTCATCTTTACCTACTACAGGAACGTTGTTCTCAGATTGACAAGCGATAAGACAAGCACCACATCCGATACAAGAAGACAAATCAACTGTCATTCCCCATCTGTGACCAATATTTTCTACTGGATGCGCATCCCACAAGTCAAATTCACTCATTGGTGCTTCAACGTGGTTACCTTCAGCATCCATTTTTTGTAATGTATGCGCTGGGTTGAATGCCTCTTTATCTCCTTTTTTGAAAATATCCAATGTTGTTTCACGAACAATTGAGTAACGACCCATCACCGTGTGATGAATTTGAGTTGCTGCAATTGGATATGTTCCATCAACTTTTGAGATACTTCCTGAAGCGTTTAAAGAAAGTGTTCCATTGTCGTTTTGTACAAATTGGAAAGCGTTAGCACCAATTGGAGCTGGTTTACCATCTTCAGTTGTTGCAGTACCACCATATTCTTTAGTTTGGAATGCAGCTTTACCGATGTTTTCACCGTTCGCACCACGACCATATCCTAAAGCGATACCTACTGTTCCAGGTGCTTGACCAGGTAATGGGTATACAGGTAATGTCAATTCAGCACTTCCAACTTTAACTTTCGCAAGATTTAATCCATGCTCTTGGTCATAAGTTGTAGCATAACCAGCAGTCTCCATTTCCGATGGGTTCATCGTAATGTAGTTGTCCCAAGTAACTTTCGTCATTGGATCTGGCAACTCTTGTAACCAAGGGTTGTTCGCTTGCATACCGATTCCAATACCCGCTTTTTGATACAATACTACTTCTAAACCTGATGCTTTAGGCAAGTTTGTATAAGCTGAATCTTTAAATGTTAAAGGAGCTAAAGGTGCCATTGGAGTCATTTCAACACAACTGTTGTGAACTGCCATGCTCCAATATGTATGGAAATCTGCGTATTTCGTTTGAGAAGGGAATCCGTATGTTTCCCAAGTTTTACGAATATAATCGTATGCAACTTTAGAATCTTTACCAGCACGAGTTGCTTTACCTCCCCAAACCAAAATTGATTCTAAAGCTGAAGCTGTGTTGAATAAAGGACGAATTGTAGGCTGAGCAACAGCATATTCGCTTGCTTTTGCATTGTAATCATTCCATCCCTCAAGTGCATGGTGATCTGGTGCAACATATTTACAATTCGAAGCAGTTTCATCTGCATGTGATGCAAACGAAACAGTAGTTTTGATTTTAGCTAATGCCTCGCCGAATTTTTTACCATTTGCCAATGTATAAACAGGATTTACTCCTAAGAACACAACAGCATCTGGACCTTTACCAGCAATTACATCAGCAACAAACTTGTTCATTTTAGCATCTTCCGATTTGAACAAGTTAATAGGGTTATTTAAATTCAATGTTGAAGAATATGCTCCTAAAACATTGTTTAATTTGTTTACTAATAATTGAACTCCTTTGTTATTTGAATCAGAAACAACAATTGAGTCAGCTTTTGAAGCTTTCAATGATTTAATTGCTTCGTCAGCGATTGCTTTAACTTCTTTTGACAAGTTCGAAGCAACTCCTGTCGAAACACCGAATCCTTTTAAAAGGTATGATAATACAGCCGCTTGTTCAGAAGGCTTAATCATTCCACGGTAATCTGCGTTTGATCCAGTTACCGACATCATTGACTCAAATTGGAAATGTTTAGACATCCATTCGCCTGAAGGATTTCTACGTGTACCGTATTGAGTTGCAAATTGAGTTGGCAATAACCAAGAATTCAAGAAGTCTGCTCCTACACTTACAATCGTTTTAGCTTTTGAGAAATCGTAGTCTGGAATTAACTCAACTCCAAATGAATCTTTATTTGCCAAACGCATTCCAGCGTAAGAAACTGCGTCGTATTGAATGTGTTCAAATTTAGCTGGGTTTTCAACTGCTCCAAGTGAAGCTGCTAATTCACCAATAGCCATTCCCAAAGAAGGACTAATTACAGTATTTGAAACTAAAACAACTTTTTTAGCTGATTTTAATCCTGCTTTAACGCCTTCATCCAATTTAGACCAAGTTTTAGCTTGACCATCAATTGTTGGATCTTGTAATCGTGCTGCATCATATAATCCTAAAACAGATGCGATGATTTGAGCATTTGTACCTCCAGCAGTAAAACCGAAATCTTTGTTTCCTTTGATATAAATAGGTCGACCTTCACGTGTTTTTACCAAAATACTTGCATAAGACACACCATCATAGTATGTAGATGCGTACCAAGTTGGCATCCCTGGAATTACATTCTCAGGTTTGTTCACGTAAGGAATTGCTTTTGTAACTGGTGCCTCACACGCTGCAACAGTGGCTGCTGCAACACTGAAACCTAAAAACTTCAAGAAATCACGACGTGCTGTTGATGTTTCTTTTAAGTTTTCGTCACCCAAGAATTCATCTACCGACATTTGCGTCGGAAACTCTTGATCCTTTGAATTTAGGAACTCTGGAGTCTCTCTTAATTCTTCAAGACCTTTCCAATATTTTCTTGTCATTCCCATATGCTTATTATGACTTCTTCGATTCGTTAATTAATAGTGACATTTTGCACATTCCCAACCACCTAGTTCTGCAACTGATACTTTACCATCTTCTAGGTATTTCTCATACAGTTTCTTGTCGTTGTTCAACAAACGTTTGTGAATTTCATTGTAGTATCCATCGTTTTTAGTATCAATACCTCCTGTAGAAATTTCTTTCTCAGCGTGACATTCAATACACCACCCCATAGTCATAGTTGGTTTTGTCAATTGGATATTTCCTTCGATTTTATTCAACTCTTCAACTGGCCAAACTTTTTGAGTTTCCACTTGTTTCGTCATATCACCATGACATTGTTTACAATCAACTCCACCAACTACTACGTGTTGAGAGTGATTAAAGTAAACGTGGTCAGGTAAAACGTGAACTTTGTTCCAAACAATTGGTTTTGTTTTACCAGTGTAAGATCCTGCTCCTTCTGGATTCCATCCTGCAGCTTCATAAATTTTAGCAATTTGTTCTTGCTGAGCTGGTGTACGACCATTGATTTGTTTGTGACAGTTCATACAAACGTTTACTGAAGGAATTCCTGCAGTTTTAGATTTTGTAACTGAACTGTGACAATATTTACAATCAATTCCATTCGTTCCAGTATGGATAGCGTGCGGGAACGCAATTGGTTGAGATGGCTGATAATTTTCAACAACACCAATGCTATACAAACCTAAGAACAAGGTTACAACAACACTAATTACAACAACCAACGATGCTAAACCAACATACAAACGGTATTTCCATGCCCAAGCTTTCAACTCTTCAGCATAAGTCATCCCTTCATTCAATGGCTCACCAGCTTCATCAGCAGCAGCAAATTTCAATTGACGACGAACTCCTCCAACTGCTAAAATGATAGTAACGAAGATAACACCTAGAATCAACCAAATCCATCCATTAGATGTTTCTTCAGTTGTCCCAGCAGCATCTGTTGGCGCCGCAGCGTCTCCAGTTGCACCTGCATCTCCTGCACCAGCAGCAGCTGGATCTGGTTGAGAATCAACCCAGTCCAAAATTGCGTCAATGTCCTCTTTTTTCAAATCCGGGAACGCACTCATCGCCGCAGGCGACCAAGTCGAAACAGTTTGAGCATAAGGGTCACTTGCCGCAGCAGTTTGCCAATTGTTTACCCATTGATAGATTGAACCTTCCTTGGCTCCACCATCCGTCCATTTCTGACGAACCTGGAAAAGTTTTGGTCCAGTACTATTCTTGTGGGGTTGGTGACAGCTAGCACATTTCGATTTGAAAAGAGCATCACCTTGAGCGTACGTTGTGAATGATCCAGTCGCTAACACAATCGTTAGAGCGCTGAAACACCAATTTCTAAAGTTTCTAAACATCTGACTTCTAGATATTTTCATGTAAATTACTGTAAGTCTATCGCCAAAAAAACGGTATTTGACGGAAGCAAATTTAGAAGAATCGCAGTATTCTATGACAGTTTTATGACAATTTTAATGGATAAAACACTAATTTAAATTCATTCTAAATAAGGAACATTCACTAAATGCTGATTTGTATTGATTTAACAAATTTTAAGAACATGCTTAACGTGTCATTTATTCAACAGCATGTTGGAAAGCGGGAAGATTTTTTACCTTTGTATAAAATCAAAAAAAATGAAGTTCTTCCTTGTACTTATAACTGTTTGTTTCGCTTCAGTTTTCTCACAAGCACAAACAGGTAATGTTGAAATAATAAAAGATACCCGAATCGATGCTTTGGTAAAAAAGCAAGGAATGATTGTTCCACCCGCTACAGCCCCACAAATAACAGGATATCGCGTTCAATTATTTTTCGATTCAGACAGAAAACTTGTTGACGAAGCAAGAAGCAAATTTATTACTGCATACCCAAAAATAGATTCATATGTAGTTTTCATAGCACCCAACTACATTTTAAAAGTGGGTGATTTCAGAACTGAATTGGAAGCAGAAAGAATCAAAGACAATTTGTTTAAAGACTTTCCTACTAGTTTTATTGTAAAAGAATTAATCAATCTACCACGAATAGATCAAGATTAAACAAATAAAATCTATAAAGTAAAATTTACTTCTGAACTGTAACAATTAATTGCGACATTCTTATTTGTTCAATGTTTAACCGATTTATAATTTTCGCAAATTTATATACTACTAAACCTATTTTGAACCTACACATTTTACAATGCTATGAATCTAAAATTCCTCCTTCTAATACTAATCGTTCTGTGTGGGAATGTAAGCTTTTCACAAATCAAGTTTGACCCTATTAAATTACAAAACAGCAAAGTCTATGGTGCTGAAATAGCCAGTTTATTGGATACTATAGAAGTTTATGAGTTTAAAGACACGAATGCCAATACACTTTTTCTTAAAAATGGATTTAGAAGTGCTAATTACTTAAATGGCAAAGAATGGTTAGAAATAGCTGAAGAAAATGAAGTATATAGAATCGATATAGTTTATTCCAAATATCCATTGCGAAATGGCGAGTATGCTGAAATCTATCCACTATTACTCAATCGTCTTTACTACCTGTTCACTATTGATAGTCGTTTAAATTCATCATTAATTGAGTGGAATAAGGTTTGGCAAACTCACTGTGAAAACAATTCGCAAGTTGATCAATTGTTACATGGTGTTCTTATTTGGTATCGACCAATCGTTGAATCTCCCGATGAAATTGATAGTGTTTTAATTTTGAATACATCTAATTCAAGCTCTACCTTATCATTTAACGATATAAATGAATCAAAAGAAGTCAAAGAACAACTTCAAATTATAATCAATTCAGATTTACTCAACGATTCTTTAAGAAACGTCATTCAACATAAATCAATTATCGAACAGCAGCAAACAATTATCCATTTACTCGAAAAAAGACTAAATGATCTACCTGAAGAAGATTTAAGTAAAATAGATCGAATTAAACGAAAAAAATACGAACAAGAGCTTTCTAAATTCACGAAATATTCTCAAAATGATATCGTGACAAAAGTTTTCAATCGACACCCTGAATGGAAAGATATATTGGTCATAAATGATTGGACCGGAAGTATGTATGGATATGGTGGTCAAGTTTTACAATGGCATCTAAACAATTTAGAAACCTCAGGAATTACCAATATTACATTGTTCAATGATGGTGACAATAAAGCCACAAGTGAAAAAGTAATAGGCGAAACAGGAGGAATTTATACAGAAAATGCAGATAACATAGAACGTCTTATTGCTCTTTTCAACCTAGTAATGATGAAAGGCTATGGAGGTGATGGACCCGAAAATGACATTGAAGCCATTTTGAAAGCAATAGAACTTTCACCGGAAGCTAAAGAAATCGTTTTAATTGCAGACAATAACGCATGCATTCGTGATATTCTCCTTTCAGATCGCATTAAAAAACCAGTCAGAATCATCGTTTGTGGCGCAACAGACAATGCAATAAATCCTGATTTAGCCTATTTGGCTCAAATTACAGGTGGTGGCATCTACTTAATTGAAGAGGATATTGAAAAGTTAGCCCTGAAAATTGAAGGTGAAACATTGATCCTCGGCGAAGAGAAAAGGTTTTCTTTACTAAAATCAATGTGTTCAAATTGGCTGATTAAACCAATGGTTAAGTATAAGTCATTCAAAGAAACTAGGTTCAAATCAAAAAAGAAAATTCACTATTTGGATGTATCAAATCAACTAAATGGCGAAATACCGAAAAAACTATTCAAACTTAAAGGTCTTCTGTACTTAGATCTTTCAAATAATAAACTTGGAGAATTAACTATAAAGATTGGCCAACTCGTACAGCTAAAACACTTGAATTTATCCAGTAATAACCTAAAAAGCTTGCCATCTGAATTCAATCGCTTGAATTTTTTAACCTACTTGAATTTGTCGAACAATGAACTTATTGAAATTCCAGTAAAAATTATGGAATTATATTATTTGGATACGTTAATTCTAGCCAATAATCAGCTAAAGAACTTACCAAAGGTGGTCAACTTAAACAAATTGAATGTTTTGGATATTTCGGGAAATAAACTCAAAAAACTACCTAGCCGAGCAAGCTCACTGAAAAAACTTCATTATTTGAATGCAGCTAACAACGAATTTGTCAATTTCAGCCCAAGCATCTGCAGATTAATTGAATTAGAATATTTAGACCTATCTGGAAATAAACTAACTGATATTCCTCTTGAAATTAAAAACTTAAAAAAATTGAAGGAATTGCATTTGGAAGGAAACAATCTGAGTAATGAGTTAAGAGATCAACTGTTAGTTTGGTTACCAAATACCCACATTTATTTCGAATAAATTCTCAACTTGAAAGTTTTATCTTAATCGTATTAAGTAGTTAAAATCCCCTTTGCAGCTACAGCACCTGTTGACACGGCACCTTGAATCAAATAGCCACCTGTTGGAGCATCCCAGTCTAGCATTTCACCAATTGCATACAAATTCCGAAAGTTTTTCAATTTAAACATTGAATCGATTTCATCCATAGCTATTCCACCGACTGTTGAAATAACTTCATCTATTGGACGTAAACCGTTTATTTGCAATTCAAACCTTTTTATTCTATTCGCTAAAAAAGATGCGTTCACATATTCGTCTTTAGAACATGTCTTCTTTAACCAATCAATGGCAATTTTCGAAAGTTTCAACTTCTTTAACCCATCAGCAACAGATTTCGACGCCTTCAACTTGTATTCAATTTCTTCTACTGCCAAAGTTGGTTTAAAGTCAATATAAATAACATTCCCATTGCGGAAATCGCGATTCATTGCATACGCTGGAGCCCCTTCAATACCATATCGCGTCAGAAGTACATCACCCATTTTTGAATACTCTTTTGAGAAAAGCAAGCAGTTTTTTATTTGTTGGCCTTCAAGTTCCGAATTCAACAACATTGTATCCAATTCCAAACCACTATTACTCGCTTGAAAAGGTAAACAATGAACTCCTTTCTTTTCAAAATATTCAATCCAACTTCCTGTTGAACCTGTTTGTTTCCATGAAGCTCCACCTAGCGAAAAGATCACGGCATCAAATGTTCTATTGATATGTGTTTTTCTATGCAAGAAACGAACATTGGTATCATCAAATTCAACCAATGAATGCTCGTAATGAAAGCTAGCTCCTTTTTCACTCAAATATTCCAACCAACGTTTTAATACTTCAATCGGTTTTATTCCTTTTAACGGAAATATTTTTCCAGAAGTTCCTTCATACGTTTCGATTCCAATTTTTGCTAAAAAAGCAGTAAAATCAGTTGGGCTGTAATAGCGAACTGCCTTTTTTAAAAAATCATGATCATATTTTTCACAAAATGTTGCTAGTTCTTCAGAATTGGTCAAATTAAATCCTCCATGTCCTGCCACTAAAAATTTACGACCTGCGGCTTTTTTATGATCGAAGAAATGGACATCACAACCATTTTCAATTAGTATTGTTCCAGCCATTAATGCAGCCGGACCAGTTCCAATAATTCCAACGATTCGATTTTTCATTTGGTCAAATTTAAGGACAAGTTTTACGAATAGCGAATCGGTTTAATATATTTGTAACATGAATGAGCAATTCGGCAAAGAATACAAGCTGTGTAGTCAAAAAATTATCGATACTATTTTCATTGAAAAGAAAAGCGTTAAAGCCTATCCATTTGTTCTTTCCTACAAAGAAATGTCTTTGCCAAATGAATCCAGATTTCAGATAACAGTTTCAGTTCCAAAGCGTATTTTTAAAAAAGCACATGATCGAAATCGAATAAAACGATTGATGCGTGAATGTATTCGGAAGAATAAATTAAATTTAGAACCGTTTTTAACTGAAACAAATAAACAAGTGGCATTATTTATGATTTATACTGCCCGCGAAGAATTAACACTTGATCTTCTTCATAAAAAGACAAAACAACTTTTCAAACAATTGGTCGATGAACTATCAAAAAACTCAAATAACAACTAAAATGCGTCATATAATTTTAAGTTTTGGATTTGCTTTGACATTCCTATCCTCTGTCAATGCACAAAGCAACGGTTTTGAAGTTATCAAAAACATGGAATTGATGGATCAAATCTATCAACACCTTGAAATGTATTATGTTGATGAACCTCAAACCGGAAAACTTTCGAAAGTTGGAATCGATGCAATGCTAAAAGAACTTGATCCGTACACCGTTTATTATCATGAGTCGAACATTGAAGATTACCGTTTAATGACAACAGGTCAATATGGTGGAATTGGGTCTTTGATTCGAAAAATTGGAGAGTTTACTTTTATAGCAGAACCATACGAAGGAAACCCAGCAGAAAAAGCAGGTTTGAAAGCAGGAGATAAAATTCTTTCAATTGATGGCAAAACAATGATAGGAATTCCATCTGATGATGTTTCTAATTCATTGAAAGGTCCAAAAGGAACAACGATTGAAATCGAAGTTGAACGCGAAAATGAAGGAAAAAAGAAAATCTCTGTAACACGCGACGAAATAAAACTTCCAGATGTTCCATATTCAGGTATGCTCAATGAAACCGTTGGATATATCAAGTTGAACAGTTTTACGAATACTGCCGCTGCTGATGTTAAAAGTGCTTTTCTTGATTTGAAAACAAAAGGCATGACAGAGTTGGTATTAGATTTACGCGGAAATGGTGGTGGATTGTTGATTGAAGCTGTTAAAATCGTCAATTTGTTCGTGAAAAAAGATCAAGTTGTAGTTACTACAAAAGGACGAGTTGCAGAAGAAAATCGCACGTACAAAACGATGGAAATGCCAACAGACTTAACTATTCCATTGACGGTTTTAATTGATGAAGGTTCAGCATCTGCAAGTGAAATTGTTGCGGGTAGTATTCAAGATTTGGATCGCGGTGTCATTATCGGAACAACTTCCTACGGAAAAGGTTTAGTGCAACGCACGTACGATTTAAAATACGGATCGAAGGTGAAATTAACGATTGCAAAATACTACACTCCATCTGGAAGATGTGTTCAGCGTTTGGAATATTACGAGCGAGAAGATGGCGAAAAACCGAAAGAAATTGCTGATTCTTTGTTGAAAGTGTTCAAGACAAAAAATGGTCGTGATGTAATTGACGGTCGCGGAATTGAACCTGATGTTGAAATAACGGAAAAAGAATTAAGTCGATTAACCGCAACAATTTATGCGAACAATCTTGTGTTCAATTACGCAACTAAATATGCATCAACGCATCCAACGATTCCTGCGGCAAAAACATTTGCTTTGAGTGATGCAGAATACAATGCATTCAAAGAGTATGTTTTAAAAGAAGAATTCACGTATTCAACAGCTTCTGAAGAAATGTTGAAAAAGATGAAAGAAACTGCCGAAGAAGAAGGCTTCTATGCAGATTCTAAAGCCGAATATGATGCTTTAATGGCAAAAGTTGTTCCTTCGAAAGAGCGTGATTTGGAAAAATTCAAAGATGAAATAAAAATGTTGTTGGAAAATGAAATTGTTTCACGCTATTATTATCAAAAAGGTCGTGCCGAAAACTCTTTTATTTCAGATGATTACATTAAAAAAGCACTTGAATTGTTAAAAAACAAAGTAGAATACAATACTATTTTGGGGAATTAATCGTTTCTCTAGTACCCAAAACAAACTACGTATGTTGAACCGATTTTTCGGTACTAATTTTCACACCTCTTTCCATTTATTCGGAATTAGCGCTTTTGCCGTTGGATTACCAACGAGTAAAGTCATTTTGTCGCTTGCATCAATTTTGTTGCTGCTGAATGTTCTTCTTGAAGGCAACTTTAAATCCTATTGGCAAAACATCCGTACAAATCGTTTACTGCACATTCTATCGGCTTTTTGGATTTTACATCTCGTTGCTTTACTTTGGACGAGTGATTTCACCTTCGCCTTCAATGATATTCGGGTTAAAGTGACCTTAGTTCTACTTCCACTTATTTTAGTTGCTAAACCTATTCAACAAAAACAATTAATTCTTCCATTTAGTTTGTTCATTGGAAGCTTGCTCGTTACTTCGTTCTACAATTTTGCGAGTTACAACCATTGGATTGGGCATCATCAATACGATGACATTCGTGGCTTATCGCTCTTTGGTTCACACATCCGTTATGGCATCCTGATTTCAATGGGAGCTGGGATATGCATTTATTATTTTCACCATTTCAAGGGCTTAATCAAATTTCTATTTTTCCTTGGGTTTTTATGGTTTAGTTATTACACGTATTATTCGCAAATAATTTCTGGAGTGGTTGCTCTTGCCATTGCAGTGCTTTCCTACCTGTTATTTCTCGTGTTTTCCCATTCAAAAAAACTTGGTTATTTTTCAGTTTTATCGGTAATTGCAGTTGTTGCAGGTATTTTAATGGTATTCTTTTCGAACCCTTCTGCTAATTCTATAAACACTGATTATACAATTCTTGACAATAATGCTCGAACGGCCTCAGGCCATGCTTATACTCCACTTTACAATGCTGATGGATCGATTAACAAACAAGCAATTTTTGTAAATGTTTGTGAACCCGAGTTAAACAAAGAATGGTCTAAACGTTCGACTTATAACATTGACAGTTTAGATGACCGAAAACAAGCAATTCGCTTTACAATTTTGCGCTATATGACGTCAAAAAATCTAAACAAAGATTCTGTTGGAGTCAGCAAATTGAGCGCTCAGGATATTCGCAATATTGAAAAAGGAATTGGATCTATTGAGGAAAGCGAAAGTGGATTGGTTTCACGCATCGATGGAATCAGATTTCAATTGTATCACAATGAAAATCCAAACGGACATTCTTTATTGCAGCGCTTGGCTTTTTGGAAAGCAGGAACTGAAATTATCAAACAACATTGGCTCTTAGGCGTGGGAACAGGCGATGTTCAAACAGCATTTAATGCAGAATACGAGCGAAGTCATTCAAAACTATTACCAGAAAACCGATTGAGAGCGCACAATTCCTATTTGACAAGTTGGATAAGTTTTGGAATTCTTGGTTTTGTTCTATTCCTTTTTATGAATATCGCTTTCCTGGTTCAACAGATCAATGAAAGAAACCTCGTAGGAATTATGTTCATCCTGATTGCGATGAGTACATTTTTAATTGAAGATACTTTAGAAACTCAAATGGGTGTAAGCTTTTTCGCCTACTTTTATGGCATTTTTGCTCTTCGGAAAACTAATTCCCCTTCTTAAAGATATTCCCAACCTCTTTACCAATTTTTTGAATTGCCTCGACACCTTTTGTGATTGCGCTTCCGTCAATGTCATCGTAATTACCAAAAACATTCTCAACAATACTTTGAGAAGGATAAATTAAAATGGTATCATTTTGTGGGAAAGCTTTCTCCAATTTGTTCGGGAATGAATCAATACCTGAAGCATATGAAATTCCACCATTTCTCGCAGAACAGAAAATCAACAAATCGGTATCTGATTTCTTTTGATTCAGTAAGAAGAAATCATCAATTTCTTCAATTTCAATCAATTTTGTATCAATCGAAATTTTGTTTGCTTCACCTACTTTTTGCCATTTATCGAAAGTAGCGGCGGTTGCGAACAATTCTAATTTGATATTCAGTTCCTTTCCTAAGCGCAATAATCGTTCTACCCAAAGCGCAAAACTACTTTCTAATTCTGCCATCGGTGGTGCGATTACAATTATTTTATTGTGCGAAACAAATGGTTTATCAAATTGACAGAAGAAAATTGTCTTATCACAAACATCCAATAAATGCTCGCGATCATCGCCTACAATTCGCTTCAACAAATTCATGTTTCTGTTATCATTCAAAACAACAATATCCGTCACTAATTCTTTTGAAACCCTTGAAATTCCCGATGACAAGTTATGGTCGATTGTTGCAATGGTATTGATCTTCGCTTCGTGTCCCGAGAAATGTTTGACAATTTCTTCAAGTGATTTTCGCGATTTACGAATCATACGTTCGGCATCTTCATTGTTCGGATAAACACTTACGACAGAAATCGGATTGATCACTTTTGGATCAGAAACCATAAGGGCAAAATCTAACAAAGATTCATTTCCTTTCAATTCATTCATTGAAACCAATAAATGTTTATTTCGAAGACGTGTTTCTGTTTGATCATCATCCCCTTTTTCGGCGATTTCAATTAACAAACGTTTACCGGCATTTTCAGTCACAAATGAAGCAACCATGCACGTAAACAAAATCAAAAGAACCGTTCCATTTACAATGTTGATATCCAAAATTTTATTTTGGAAACCGACCATGATGATCGCCAAGGTTGCAGCCGCATGTGAAGTACTTAAACCAAATATAATTTGACGTTCCGTGCCCGTCATTTTAAATATTTTTTGCGTAATAAACGCTGCCAACCATTTACTTAAAATTGCAAAACCTGTTAAAACTCCCGCAATTACAAGTGGCCAAGTTCCTGTAAAGAAAACTTTGTAATCGACCACCATTCCAACGAAAATCAAGAAGAATGGAATAAATAAAGAACTTCCGATAAACTCAACGCGATTCATTAAAATTGAATTGTGTGGAATCAAACGGTTTAAAACCAATCCCGCAACGAAAGCTCCAATGATGTGCTCAACTCCTGCAACTTCAGCTAAAAAGGCCGCAAAAAAGACAATCGACAAAACAAAAATATACTGTGACGATTTTTCACTGTCCAACTTACTGAAAAACCATCGTGCAACTTTCGGGATCAAGAAGAACATGATCAACGAGAAGATGGTTAAAGACGTAATCAATCTCAACCAAAATGCTCCATCCAAATTACCTTGTGCTGAACTGGTGATCACCGCTAGAATGATCAAAACTGCCGTGTCCGTTAAGATGGTTCCTCCAATTGTTATCGCAACAGCTTTATTCTTTGTAAGTCCGAATTTTGAAACAATTGGATATGCTACCAAGGTGTGCGTTGCAAACATACTTGCAGTTAACCAACTAGCAGTTTGACTCAAATGCAATCCATAATAACACAAGGGAAAACCAAGAGCAATTGGAACGAAAAAAGTCAATGCACCGAACGTGACACTTTTTTTAAGGTACTTTTTAAATTCATTCATGTCAAGCTCTAAACCTGCCATGAACATAATGTAAAGCAAACCAATCGTTGAGAATAACTTAATCGAACCTTCTTCTTTCATGTGCTCAGGACCAATCAATCCAAGTCCATGAGGTCCAATAATAACTCCAGAAATAATTAATCCGATAATTGCAGGAATCTTTACTTTCCTCAAAACTATGGGAGAAAGCAGAATAATAAAAAGCAATAACGAAAAAACTAAAACAGGATTTTTCAGTGGCAAATGAAACTCAGAAAGTAGATGTTGAAAGAAATAATTCATCTGCCAATTAATTAATTTGTGTCAAAGATAATTGTTTCATTGATTTTACACACGCTTCCTTTTAATCATTCTGATGAAATAACCTATCTTTGCAAAAATTCTTTTAAATGCGTTTCGAACTCACCAAAGACTTTCTTGAAATTCTTCGCTTAAAAATAGCGGAGCAGGATGTCTTTTGGATTCGCGAGAACATTTTAGAATTACACTTTGCTGACATCGCAGAAATCCTGGATAAATTGTCCAATGAGGAAGCTAAATACATTTACTTCCAATTAGACGAAGAGGTTCAAGCCGATGTTTTGATGGAATTGGAAGAAGAAGTGCGCGATCGCTTCTTGGCTTCACTTTCATCAAAAGAAATTGCAGATCAGCTTGAAAATTTGGATTCCGATGATGCTGCCGACATCCTTGGAGATTTATCGGATGAACAAATTCAAGAAGTCATTTCTCAAATGGAAGATGACGAAGCCGCTGAGGACATTGTTGACTTGTTGAATTACGATGAAGACACTGCCGGTGGTTTGATGCAAAAAGAGTTCATTCAAGCGAAACTGGATTGGCCAGTAGATCGTTGCTTGGTTGAATTACGCCGACAAGCAGAAGATGTGGAAAAGGTGTATACAATCTATGTTGTTGACGATTTAAATAAACTTGTTGGTGTTCTTTCCCTGAAACGTTTGTTATTTGCTTCACCGAAAACGAAAATCATCGATTTATACCAAGGAAAAAACATCATTTCGGTGAAAACTTCCGACGATAGCGAAGCGGTTGCGAAAGTCATGGAAAAATACGATTTGGTTTCTGTACCTGTTGTCGATTTGCAAAACAAATTGGTTGGTCGAATTACCTTGGATGACGTTGTTGATGTCATCAAGGAAGAAGCAGACAAAGATTTCCAATTAGCTTCGGGTATCTCTGAGCGTATTGAGTCAACATTTAGTGTTTGGCGTATCACGCGTGCACGCATTCCTTGGTTAATCATCGCCATGTTGGGCGGAACACTAGGAGCGCAAGTGATTGCAAGTTTTGAAGGTGGAATCACAAAAGTTCCTGCACTCGCATTCTTTATTCCATTGATTACTGCAATGGGTGGAAATGTTGGTGTTCAGTCATCAGCGATTGTTGTTCAATCATTGGCAAAAGGAAACGATCAATTCGGCAGTATTTTGCAAAAATTGTCGAAAGAAGCTATTGTCGCCTTGGTCAATGGATTATTGTTATCCGCAATGATATTTGGAATTGCCTATTACTTTGAAAATGGAACCTTAGGAATGGTCGTAAGTATTTCATTGTTCACTGTAATTATTTTCGCCGCCATCTTCGGCACCTTGATTCCATTGGTCTTAAATCACTACAAAATAGATCCAGCCTTAGCAACTGGACCTTTCGTAACAACACTTAACGACATTGTAGGTTTGTTCATCTACTTTACCGTTGGAATGTTGTTGTATCATATTTAGATGATAGATCTTAGAGTTAGATTTTAGATACGAATTTTTAGTTATCCTTTTCCTCATTTTTTTTATTTTCTTTGAGTAACAATTCTTCTTTATGAACATACTTTTTCTTGATACAGTTCATCCAATTCTTGCCGAGCGTTTGAGTGCTTTGGGTCATGTATGCATTGAGGCTTCTCAATTTTCAAAAGATGAATGTTTAGAAGCGGCATCACAAGTTGAAGGAATAGTAATCCGTTCACGTTTTACCATGAATGAAGAATTTTTGCAATTTGCTCCTCAGTTAAAGTTCATCGCTCGTTCTGGCGCTGGAATGGAAAACATCGACGAACGCTATTGCAAAAAACGTGGAATTGCGTTGTTTAACGCTCCAGAGGGAAACCGAAATGCAGTTGGTGAACACGCCTTAGGAATGTTATTGGCTCTCATGAACAAATTGCATACGGCTGATCGTGATGTACGTATAGGAAAATGGGATCGTGAAGGAAATCGTGGTTTGGAACTGGATGGAAAAACAGTTGGAATCATTGGTTATGGAAACAACGGAAGTGCTTTTGCGAAAAAACTACGTGGTTTCGATGTCAAATTAATGGCCTACGATAAATACAAAAAGAACTTTG
>JACCDH010149605.1_pt1 | contig 36593 bp, 39 predicted proteins | sample 7442481 | NCBI WGS metagenome assembly JACCDH01 (sample SAMN15323433, study PRJNA562643) | freshwater metagenome | isolation source: river surface water | place: USA:Blue River Watershed | collected 2017-08-15 | reverse complement strand
TCGGCTCGTCTCTGTTGCTCTGATCCTCACCTCACGGTGGAGAGGTGTTACCTCCTACGCTGTCCTGTGCAGTCCGGACGTTCCTCCAGTGCACCCTTTCGGGTCTTGCACCAGCGACGGTCTGGCGTGCTTCACGCGTCAGATTATCGCTTGCTATGCCCTTCGGCCCGGCGATAATCACGCCCACTTGCTTGATAACCACAAGCCACTGAGGTTGCCCATGATCCGTGTTTCTGAACTCAAACTGCCACTGGCGGCCTTGCCCGTCGAAGTGCGACGCGCAGCCGATGCGCCCAGCGAGACCGCTGAAGACCGGCTGCCCACCCCCCATCCTGAAGCGGCCTTGCGTCAATTGGCGGCAAGCGCACTGCAAATTGCCGTGACCGACATTGCCACGCTGCAGGTTTTCAAGCGCAGCTTTGATGCCCGCAAGGCCGAGCTGCTGGCGGTGTTCATCGTCGATCTCACGCTGACCCATGCCGAACACGAAAAGGCCTTGCTGAGCCAATGGGCCGCCCATCCGCATATTCAAGCCACGCCCGACATGACCTGGCGCGCGCCGTGCCAAGCGCCCGAAGGGTTTGGCTCGCACACTGGCGAGCGCCCAGTGGTGGTGGGCTTTGGCCCCTGCGGCATGTTTGCGGCATTGGCTTTGGCGCAAATGGGTTTCAAGCCCATCGTGCTGGAGCGCGGCAAAAAAGTGCGCGAACGCACCCAAGACACTTGGCGGCTGTGGCGCAAAAAAGAGCTCAACCCTGAAAGCAATGTGCAATTTGGTGAAGGCGGTGCAGGTACGTTTTCAGATGGAAAGCTCTACAGCCAAATCAAAGATCCCCGCCACTTGGGCCGCAAAGTGATGGACGAGTTTGTCAAGGCCGGCGCGCCCGCCGACATTTTGTATGCCGCACATCCCCACATTGGCACCTTCAAATTGGTCAAAGTGGTGGAAAACATCCGAGAACAAATCATCGCGCTCGGCGGTGAGATTCGGTTTGAACAGCGCGTGACGCAAGTGCTGCTGTCGCCCACGGCCGAAGGGCACCAAATGACGGGTTTGCAAGTGCAAGATCTGCGCACCGGCCAAATCGAGAACCTGCCCACGCGCCATGCGGTGCTGGCCTTGGGCCACAGTTCGCGCGACACCTTCGTCATGCTGCACCGTGCCGGTGTGGCCATGCAGTCCAAAGCGTTTTCGATTGGGGTGCGCATCGAACACCCGCAAAGCGTGATTGACCAAGCCCGTTGGGGCCGCCACGCGGGGCATCCGCTGTTGGGCGCGGCCGATTACAAACTGGTGCACCATGCTCAAAACGGGCGAGCGGTGTACAGCTTTTGCATGTGCCCCGGCGGCACTGTGGTGGCGGCCACCAGCGAACCCGGTCGCGTGGTCACCAATGGCATGAGCCAATACTCACGCAACGAGCGCAACGCCAATGCCGGCATGGTGGTGGCCATCGAGCCATCCGACTACCCGCTGGACCGCGCCGCTTGGCAAGCCGCTTTTGGCGCAGAAGATGGCTTGCAATTGGCGCAAGAAGCCGAGGCCATGGCACAACAGCACCCACCCGTGACGCACCCTTTGGCCGGCATCGTGTTGCAGCGCGATTTGGAAAGCCGGGCATTTCAGGCCGGAGGTGGCACTTACGAAGCGCCTGGACAATTGGTCGGTGACTTCTTGTCGCATCGGCCCAGTGCGGCATGTGGCCAAGTGCAACCTTCTTACAAGCCTGGGGTGAAGTGGGTTGATCTTGCCACCGTCTTGCCCGATTACGCGGTGGAGGCCATGCGAGAAGCCTTGCCGGTTTTTGGCCGCAAGATCAAGGGCTACGACATGGCCGATGCGGTCATGACGGGCATCGAAACGCGCACCTCTTCACCCTTGCGCATCCCCCGAGGCGAAGACCACCAAAGCACCAACACCCAAGGCCTGTACCCCGCAGGTGAAGGCGCAAGCTATGCCGGCGGCATTTTGTCGGCTGGGGTGGACGGCATCAAAGTTGCCGAGTCTTTGGCCCAGCATCTGCACGCGAGTGCGCGCCCTTGATCTGAAAAAGCCATGCAAGACCAGTCACCCGACCCCAAACAAGTGCGCAACCCGCTGCATGGCATCACGCTGGAAGCCATGGTGACGCAATTGGCCGATTATTTTGGCTGGGACGATTTGGGTGCTCGCATTCCGATACGTTGTTTCACCCACGACCCCAGCGTGAGTTCCAGCTTGAAGTTTTTGCGCAAAACACCTTGGGCGCGCGACAAAGTAGAAAGCCTCTACCTGTTCATGCTGCGCGAGCAAAAACGCCAGTCGCTTTAAGCTGCGCCCGATTGGTCTGGCGCTTCTAATTTGGCCAGCATCGTGCCACGGCATTTCTTGGCACCACACCGACAGGCGTAACGTGCCTTCAAGGCCTCAGTCATCGTCTCGTCGCTGAACAGGCTGTAATCAAATGTCAGCTCTTCGCCACGAAACACTGGCCTGCGCGTTTGAATGAACACACGGCCCTTCACTAAAGTGGGCTCGCAATTGGGGCGACACGAATGGTTGATCCATTTCGAATCATTGCCTCCAACGTGCGCGTCGATGACGCGACCGTCATCCATGTGGAAGTAAAACGTGTGATCGGGCTGCAAAGGGTCATGCGGATGGCGCCGCAGCGCCTCCGCCATGGTGATCACCTCACCCACATACTCGATGACCCGCTCGCCTGCGGCCATGTGGCGGGTGGCAAAGACGCCTTTGCCATGCACCCGCGAGGTGAGAACTTCAATGTCACTCAACCGTCACACTCTTGGCCAAGTTGCGAGGTTTGTCCACATCCGTGCCGCGCGCGCAGGCGGTGTGGTAAGACAGCAATTGCAGCGGCACCACATGCAAGATGGGCGACAAGACGCCGTAATGCTCGGGCATGCGAATCACGTTCACACCTTCGCTGCTTTCGATCTTGGTGTCCCCATCGGCCAGCACATACAGCACCCCGCCACGCGCACGAACTTCTTGCATATTGCTTTTGAGTTTCTCCAGCAACTCGTTGTTGGGCGCCACCGTCACCACCGGCATGGCGCTGGTGACCAGCGCCAACGGACCGTGCTTGAGCTCGCCTGCGGCGTAGGCTTCGGCGTGGATGTAGGTGATTTCTTTGAGCTTCAAAGCGCCTTCAAGCGCAATGGGGTAGTGCGTGCCACGGCCCAAAAACAAAGCGTTTTCTTTGCTGGCGAACTCTTCTGACCAGCTGATGATTTGGGGCTCCAATGCCAGCACGGCTTGCAAAGCGGCCGGCAAGTGGCGCATGTCTTTGATGTGCTTGGCTTCTTCCTCTTCGCTCAAACGGTCTTTGGTTTGGGCCAGCGCCAGCGTCAGCAAAAACAAGCCGGCCAACTGGGTGGTGAAGGCCTTGGTGGAGGCCACGCCAATCTCGGCCCCGGCGCGCGTGACATAGGCGTGCTTGCACTCGCGCACCATGGCGCTGGTGGCGACATTGCAAATGGTGAGGGTGTGCGTCATGCCCAAACTTTGCGCGTGGCGCAGTGCGGCCAAGGTGTCTGCGGTCTCGGCGCTTTGGGTGATGGTGACGATGAGTGTTTTGGGATTGGGCACCGATTCCCGATAGCGGTATTCACTGGCGATTTCAACTTGGCAAGGCACTTTGGCAATCGCCTCAATCCAGTACTTGGCCACACAGCCGCTGTAATAGCTGGTGCCACAAGCTAAGATCAAGACGTTGTCGATGGCCTTGAAAGTGGAATATGCACCATCGCCAAACAACTCGGGCGTGATGCCCTCCACGCCTTCCAGCGTGTCGGCGATGGCGCGCGGTTGCTCAAAAATTTCTTTTTGCATGTAGTGGCGGTAAGGCCCCAACTCGGCGGCACCACTGTGGGCGTACACGGTTTTGACAGCGCGGGTGGTGGCTTTGTGCTCGCGATCAACGACCCAATATTTGCCCAACTGAAGGTCGACCACATCGCCCTCTTCAAGGTACACGATTTGGTCGGTCACACCAGCCAAGGCCATCGCGTCGCTGGCCAAAAATGTTTCCTGCTGCCCCACACCCAAGATCAGTGGCGAGCCTGCACGCGCACCGATCACGCGGTGCGGTTCGTCCTTGTGAAAAACAGCAATCGCGTAGGCCCCATGCAATTGGCGCACGGCGGTTTTCACCGCCTCAAAAATATCGCCGTCGTACACGCTGTCGACCAAGTGCGCGATGACCTCGGTGTCGGTTTGGCTGAGAAAAACATAGCCCTTGGCTTGCAGCGCGGCGCGCAGTTCTTCGTGGTTTTCAATGATGCCGTTGTGCACCAATGCCACTTTGCCCGGCTTGGCATCGGCCGCACCTGTGCCGTGGCTGAAATGCGGGTGGGCGTTGTGCACCGCTGGTGCGCCGTGCGTGGCCCAGCGGGTGTGAGCGATGCCGGTGCCGCCCTGAATGTGGTCGGCCGTGACTTGGTCCATCAACTCGGCCACGCGCGATGTGCTGCGTGCGCGTTGCAACCCGCCCGACCCTCCGTGGAGGCTGGCCGCGTGAACGGCGACACCGCAAGAGTCATAGCCTCGGTATTCCAAGCGTTGCAAACCTTGCACGAGGACAGGAACGATATTGCGGGAAGAAACGGCGCCGACGATGCCACACATGTGAAAACTCCGTGAGGGTTGTTTTGAACAAACTGGCGCGATGTTAGAGAGAAGCAAGAAAAATTATGAATCAATAAATTATTTATTTAGAAATAATATTTCTTGAATATTTGTTTTTGAAATTTTATTTCAATAAAATTCAATTTATGGAACCCATCGAACTCGACCAGATCGATCTGCAGTTGTTGAACCTGTTGCAGCACGATGCCAATATCAGCAATGTGGCCTTGGCCGAAAAGGTCAATGTCTCGCCCCCCACCTGCCTGCGGCGCGTGAAGCGCTTGCTTGACGGCGGCTGGATCGAGCGACAAATTGCGGTGTTGAACACCGACAAATTGGCGGCCCTGCAAGGCCATGGCCTGACGGCCCTGATTGAGGTGTCGCTAGACAAGCAAGGCAGTGAAGCTTTGGATGCTTTTGAAGCACGCGCCGTCGCCCACTTGGCCGTACAGCAATGTTGGCGGGTGTCCCCTGGGCCCGATTTCATGTTGGTGGTGCAAGCCCGTGACATGCCGCACTATTTGGGCATCAGCCAGACCTTGTTCACCGAAGACGCCAATGTGCGCAATGTGAAGGCCTTCTTTTCAACCAAGCGGGCCAAATTCACCACCACTTGGCCGGTCTTGCCCAACCGGCCCAACTGAACAGACTTGGTCAGCAGCCCAAGCTGCAATGCCCAAGCCGTAAAGCCGAGGCGCTTATTTTTTCTTTTGCGGCCGCGCCCAGTTGGCAATGCTGATTTGTTTGCCGCGCGCCACGCTCAAAGCACCAGGCTCGGTGCTCTTGGTGATGGTGGAGCCACCGCCCACCGTGCCGCCGGCGCCGATCGTCACCGGTGCCACCAAGACGCAGTTGCTGCCAACGTGCACATCGGCTTCGATCACGGTGCGGTGCTTGTTGGCGCCATCGTAATTGGCCGTGATGCTACCCGCACCATAGTTCACACGCTCGCCTAACGTGGCGTCGCCCAAATAGGCCAAGTGATTGGCTTTGGCACCAGCGGCCAAGGTGCTGTTTTTGACTTCCACAAAATTGCCAATGTGCACCTCTGCCCCCAGTTGTGCGCCGGGTCGCAGCCGCGCAAAAGGACCAATCAAGGCACCCTCGCCCACGCTCACCCCGAGCTTTTCACCGTCAATGTGGGTGAAGGGGTGGATCACGGCACCGGCTGCGATATCGCAATTGGCCAACACGCAATGGGCCCCAACTTTCACGCCCTCGCCCAAAGCCACTCGACCCTCAAAAATGCAGTTGACATCAATTTCGACGTCTTCCGCACAAATGAGTTGGCCGCGCAAATCAAAGCGCGCCGGGTCTTTCATGCGCACCCCTTGCGCCATCAAGAGGTGCGCTTGGCGCAATTGGTGGGCGCGCTCCAACTCGGCCAATTGCAAAGGGCTGTTGATGCCCGCCACTTGCACAGCGTCGGTGATTTTGTGCGCCACCACGGGCACGCCATCGGCCACCGCCATCTTCACCACATCGGTCAAGTAGTACTCGCCTTGTGCGTTTTTGTTGTCGAGGCGTGCCAACCACGCTTTGAGCAGCTTGGCCGGCACCGCCATGATGCCGCTGTAGACCTCTTGAATTTGGCGCTGCGCCTCGGTGGCGTCTTTTTGCTCCACGATGGCTTGCACCTCATGACCTTGGCGCACGATGCGGCCGTAGCCGCTGGGGTCGGCAAACTCGATGGTGAGCAAAGCCAATTGCTGGCCCCCACACTGCGCAATCAAGGCTTGCAGGGTGTCGGCTTGCGTCAAGGGCACATCGCCCGACAGCACCACCACCACGCCATCGTCGGGCAAAACCGGCACCGCTTGTTGCACGGCGTGGCCCGTGCCCAACTGCGGCTCTTGCCGCACACACTGCACCGCCAAGGCGGGGTTGGGCGCCAGCACCACCGGCTCGACTTGCTCTGCGCCGTGCCCCGTGATCACCACTGCCGAACGGGCGTTCAGTTGAGAGGCGGTGTTCAAGACATGCTGCACCAAGGGCACGCCTGCCAAACGCTGCAAGACTTTGGGCAAACGGCTTTTCATGCGCGTGCCTTTGCCGGCGGCCATCACGACGACATCAATCTGGGGCTGTTCAGAGGTGGACATGCGGACAAACTTTCAAATGGCCACAGCGTTGTGGCGGTCTTCAAACACGCCACAATTATCGCCGCCCCTGTCCCGCATAAGATCGCCCCCACTCGGGACATTCTTCCCGCTGGGTCGCCGGGGCTTCTGGGCAAACGCCGTCAGGCTGCTCGCTCATGGGCCCTCGGCCACAGGTCTGCAAGTCATCGGCCCCTGAGCACTTCGCTCAAGCCGTAACACGCCGATCCGCCAAAGAAAGCTTGTGATGATTCGACTCCTTTTGGCCCTCTCGACGCTCGTGTTGCTGCAGGGCTGCAGTGCCGTCAAATTGGGCTACCAGCAATTGCCCACTCTGTCGTATTGGTGGTTAGACAGCGCCGTGTCTTTCAACGACAGCCAGTCCACACGGGTCAAAGAAGCCTTGTCTCAAGTGCACCAATGGCATCGATCACAAGAGTTGCCCACTTACCTGGAGTTGTTGCAACGTGGCATCGATCTCAGCCAAGGCCCCGTGCAGGCCAGCCAAGTGTGCGGAGTGTGGACCGACATTCAAACCCGCTTGGACCGCAGCATGAGGGTCATGGTGAGCCAAGCCGCGCCAGTGGTGACCCAGTTGGGGCCACGGCAATTGAGCCATTTGGCTCGGCACTTTGAAACCAAAAATGAAGCCTGGGACAAAGAATGGCTGCAAGGCAGTGCCGCCGAAAGACTGGAGCGGCGCAGTGAAAAAACCCTAGAGCGTTACCAATCTTTTTATGGCGATTTGACGGCCGCGCAAACCGCGCTCATCAAAACCCAAGTGAGCCAATCGCCTTGGCAACCCGAATGGGGCCGGCAAGAGCGTTTGCGGCGGGAACAAGAGTTGTTGACCGCTCTGCGCAAATTGGCCCAGAGCGATATGCCGCAAGAGCAAGCGGAGGCCGAGCTGTGGCGGGTCTGGCAGCGTTGGTTCATGCCGCCCAACGAAACCGACCGGATGGTGATGCAAAAAATGTCGCAACAAGCCTGCGAAAACTTGACCCAACTGCACAACACCACCAGCCCCGAACAGCGCCAGCGTTTGGTGCGCAAAATGCGCGGCTATGAACGCGACCTGCGCGAACTCGTCAAGCCCTGAGCCCCAGCGAAAAACCCGCCAGCAAGGGGCGGGTTTGGCGGTGTAGGCAACTGGCCGGTAGCTTCAGCTTTGCAGGGCCTTCCACATTTCCATGTCGCGCTCAGCGGTCCAGATGCGGGGGTTTTTGATGCCGCTGGCTTCGTCATAAGCGCGGGTCACGTCAAACGGCAGGCAGTGCTCATAAATGAACACGTGGCCAAAAACCGGGTCCATGCTCTTGCGGGTGTGGGCCATGGCCGCTTTCAAATCCATCTTGGCCGCCACGGCTTCTTGGCCGGCCTTGTACAGTGTCTCGACCCAGCGCTTGGTGTAGTCGAGCGCCTTGTTCACATTGGCGTTGCCTTTCATGGCTTCACCCCGACCCGGCACGATGTACTCGGCCTTCAAGGCGCGCAAGGCTTCTAGCGTGGCTGGCCATTCTTCGAGTTGGGCGTCGCCGGTGTAGACCCCGGCCTCGTACTCCACCAAATCGCCAGAAAAGAGGACTTTTTCTTCTTCCACCCATGCAATGGTGTCGCCCCGGGTGTGCCCAGGACCAGGGTGCCAGATTTGCACCACCACGCCACCCAAATTGATGCTGAGCTTGCCGGGCACTTCGCCTTTGGAGGGATCACCCCCACCGACCACCATGGTGGGCCACGTCAGGCCGGGCACGCTGTCTGCGCCGCGAAACAGGCGTGGAAAACGCTCCATCTCGCTTTTCATGTCTTGCGCGCCGCGCTCTTTGATGAGGCCCAGCGTGCCTTCGCTGGCAATGATTTCAGTGGCGCCCTCGGCGGCATAGGCATAAGCGCCCAGCACACGCACCGCGTGGTAGTGCGTGAGCAACACATATTTGATGGGCAAGTCACTGACGGTGCGGATCTTTTTAATCAAGTCTTGCGCCATGGCGGGCGTGGCCGTCGCATCGCTGACCATGATGAAACGGTCACCGATGATGACGCCCGAATTGGGGTCGCCCTCTGCGGTGTAGGCCCAGCAATGCGCGCTGAGTTGCTCAAACGTGATTTTTTTCTCGCTCAAGTCGGCTTGGCTGGCAAAGGCCTTTGCAGGGGCTTGGGGGGATGCTTGGGACATGAAAACGACTCCGGTCAGTGGAATTTAAATTTTACCTAAACGAAATGCATTACGCATTGTTAAACGGCGGATGCGTTCAACCGAGGCCTTTTTCGAGCATCGAAATGACTTCTTCAGCAAATGCGGCGTAGCTGATGGGGCCGCCCGGGCGCAACCAAGTGAACGTCCAGTTGATCATGCCCAACAGCATCATGGTCAGGGCGGTTTGGTTGGTGGGGGTCAAGCGGCCGGGGTAAGCGCGTTTCATAAACCGCGTCATGGCCGCGACGATGTCGCGCTGCCGGTTCAAGATCAGGTCGCGGGGCGAGACCAAGGCACTGCCCAGCGCCGGGTCGGGCGCATCGCTCAAAAACTGCGTGTCGTTGAGCAAGGCCGCGTGGCGGGTGGCCGAGGTTTCATACTCTTGCAAAAACGCTCGCACCAATTCGTGCAGCGTGGCCCGGTCGTCCAGATTCTTGCGCTGCGCGATGGCCTCGGTCTGCGCAATCAATGCCAACAAGCGCTGGGTGTGGCGGTCCAACAGGTCAAAAAGAATCGCTTCTTTGCTCTCGTAATAGTGGTACAGCCGCGCCTTGGAAGTGCCACACGCCGTGGCAATCTCGTTCATGCTGGCCGCAGGGTAACTGCGCTGGGCAAAGCATTGCGCCGCGATGTCGAGGATCGCATCGCGCTTGATGTCGTGGGTTGCTGATTTGGGTCGGGCCATGGCGTTCAGCGTGGCCTTAAACCGGCCACACCACTCCGTTGTCGTTCAAGATCGCATCCAAAGGCTCGTCATGGTCTTCGGGTTCCAGGTCGTCGACAAAGCCTTGGGTGAAGCCCAAGCCCACCGTGAAGGGTTTGGGTTGCAGCGTGGCCAAGGTGCGGTCGTAAAAGCCGCCGCCATAACCCAAGCGGTAGCCGCCCGTGCCATAGCCCACACAAGGCACAAACAACAAGGTGGGCACGATGACTTCGGTGTCTTTGGGCTTGGGAATGCCGTAAGCGTCTTCTTCCATGGCGCAGCCGGGATACCAAGTGTGAAAGGTCAGGGTTTTGTGCTGCTTGTTGACCACCGGCAAGCCGATACGGCGGCGCTGCGGCTCGCCATTCAACTCACCGTCTTCTTTCCAGCGGTGCAGCACCGGCAAGGGGTCAAACTCGCCCTTGATGGGCCAATAAGCGCCAATCACGGTGTCAGGACGGTCAAACAGCCAAATGCGCATGACGCGTTGCAAGGCTTCAGCCCGTGCCATTCGGTTGGGCAGGTTCAACCTTTCTTCTATCAAGGCTTTGCGCAGGGCTTTTTTTGCTTCGGCTTTGTCCATAATTGACCCATGAAATTCACACAGATTTTGACACTGGTTGGCGCCTTGGCTTTGACGGGCCTTTGCAGCACCGCAACACTCGCCCAAAACAAGGGCGATGACACCCTTTTGGACATGCAACAGGCCTTCAAACGGGGTGACAAAACCCGTTTGTCGGCTTTGCTGCCGCAAACCCGGGGCCATGTGCTCGAGCCGCTGGCCGCCTATTGGGAAATGCGCGCCAAGCTGGACACCGCACTCGAGTCCGACATCCGCAGTTTTTTAACCCGCTATGCCGGCACTTATTACGAAGACCGCTTGCGCAACGACTGGCTGCTTTTGCTGGGCAAGCGCCGCGACTGGGCCACCTTCACGGCCGAGTACCCGCGCTACCGCATGCGCGATGACCGAGAAGTGCGCTGCTATGCCTTGGCCACCGAAGCCATGAACAGCAAAGCCAATGTTGCCGAAGAAGCCCTGCGCCATTGGTATGCCCTGCGAGAGGCCGATGACGGCTGCACCTATGTTGCAGAGCATTTGCATTCGGGCAAACAAATTGATGGGTTGGATTTGTGGCGCAAGGCCCGCATCGCGATGGACGCCAACCGACCCCGCGCCGCACACGCCGCAGTAGACATCGAGGCCCCGCGACAGTCAGAACAAATCAGCCTGATCCATGCGGATCCTGCCAAATATCTGGACAAACGCGTCTTGGCCCTCACCCGCAGCCGCAAAGAGATGGCGGTGTTGGCTTTGATTCGCCTCTCGGCCAAAGACCCTGACGATGCCGCCGACTTGCTGAACCGTCGCTGGTCGATTCAACTCAGCCCCGAAGAGCGCAACTGGACCTGGGCCGTGATTGGCAAACAAGCCGCCTTGCGGCTGCAAGACAACGCGGCCAGCTACTTTGCCAAGGTGCAAAAAGACAGCGATCTGAACGACGATCTGTTGGGCTGGAAGGTGCGAGCCGCTCTGCGCCAAGGCCAATGGCGTCAGGTGCTTACCGCCACGCAAGCGATGAGTGCCGAGTCGATGAAAGACCCCACTTGGGTGTACTGGCGTGCGCGCGCCCTGATGGCCACCGCTTCGGATGCGGCCCAGCGACAAGAAGCGCAAAGCTTGTTGCGCAACATCGCCAGCGTGAAAGGTTTTTATGAGCAACTGGCGCTGGAAGATCTGGGCCTACCCATCATCGTCCCTGAGCGCCCCAGCGCACTGACCGTGCAAGAAAAAGCTAGTGCAGGGGCCAACCCCGGACTTCAGCGGGCCTTGTATGCCATTCAGATCGGTTTGCGGCCCGAGGGCATCCGCGAATGGAACTACTCCACCAACCTGCACACCCCGGGCGGCATGAACGACCGTGAGTTGCTGGCCGCTGCTGATTTGGCTTGCCAGCGCCAAGTTTGGGACCGCTGCATCAACACCAGCGATCGCACCAAAGAGGTGATCGATTTTGACCAGCGCTTTCCCATGCCCTTGCGTGAGACCGTGGTGCGGCGCGCCGGTGAGATCAAACTCGACCCGGCTTTTGTGTATGGCCTGATTCGACAAGAAAGCCGCTTCATCATGGATGCGCGCTCGCACGTGGGGGCTTCGGGGCTGATGCAGGTCATGCCCGCCACCGCCAAATGGACCGCCAAGAAAATCGGCATGACCCAATTCACACCCGAGCAAATCAACGACCGCGAAGTCAACGTGGCCATCGGCACGGCGTATCTGAAATTGGTGCTGGACGACTTTGAAGGCTCGATGCCCATGGCCACAGCGGCGTACAACGCTGGTCCGGGTCGGCCCCGCAGTTGGCGCAACGGCCCTGTGCTGGAAGCCTCCATCTGGGCAGAAAACATTCCCTTCAATGAAACGCGCGACTATGTGAAGAAGGTGTTGTCCAACACCACCAACTACGCCGCCATTCTGACGCGCCAACCTCAGTCGCTCAAAGCCCGACTGGGCAACATTGGGCCGCGTCCATCAGCCACCGCCGAGGTCAACAAAGAACTGCCTTGAGGCCAAAGGCGTCAGGCTCTGCCAAGACGCCCCAGCGCGCTCAATTCGCCGACTCGGGTCCGAGCAAATCGTCCAAGTTGGCGCGAATTTTTTCTTCGATCTTGCCGCTGTAAGCGCCCAGCAAAAACCCCAACTTCAACTGCAAGTCAAAGCGGGTGGCCGTCACCGTCAATGAGCCGCTCACGCCACTGCGTTCGAAATGCATGCAGTCTGTGGTCTCGCCCGGCTCAGAAGTGCAGGTCATGCCCCACTCTTGTTCGGCCTGCTCGCGCCATTGCTCAGCAACGGCGCGGGCCCCGGTCAGGCCCAGTTGGTGTTGTCGCTCAATTTTCAATTCAGGCATGGCTTTCTTTCTTGGCAGGGGCGGCTACAAATGACGGGTCGGGTGCCACCTCAACCAAACAGTCGTAAAAAACAGGCGCACGACCCAGATCGGTCAGGTGTTGGCTGGTCAACTCGTTCACATTGGTGCCATTCAAGCCCAACTTGCGCCACCAAATGCCCAAGCCATGAACCACGCCTGGCCTTGCCCGCTGGTTCAGCCGCGCCCGGCAGTGGTAAACGCCGCGGTCGTTGAAGACCCGGACCACCGCGCCGTCCTCGATGCCTCGGGCCTGTGCATCCTGCGGGTGCATTTCCAGCACAGGCTCGGTTTCGATGTCGCGCAAACTTTGCACGTTGACAAAGGTGGAGTTCAAAAAATTGCGGGCCGGTGGCGAGATCATGGCCAGCGGATAACGCCCACTGGGATCTGTCACTTCGTAATTGGGCACATGGTCCGGCAAGCCATCCAAACCTTGATCGGCCAAGCGCTGGCTGAAAAACTCACAACGCCCCGAGGGCGTAGGGAAGCCGCCCTGCGCAAATGGCGCATCGGGCACAGGCAAAGAGGCAAAGCCATGCGTCAGCAATTGCGCAAAATCTTGTGCATCGCCGATGGCACTGCGGCACAAGGCCTCGTCACTGTCTAAAAAACACGGGTCGTCAAAGCCCATGCGCGCCGCCAGCGCACGGAAAATATCGGTGTTGGTGCGGGCCTGTCCCACGGGCGCGATGGCCGGTTGGTTCAACAGCACATCGGTGTGGCCATAGCTGGTGTGGATGTCCCAATGTTCGAGCTGCGTGGTGGCCGGCAAGATGAAATCGGCATGGTCGGCCGTGTCGGTCTGAAAGTGTTCCAAAACCACGGTGAACAGGTCTTCGCGCGCAAAGCCCTGCACCACTTTGCCTGATTCGGGCGCCACCGCCACAGGGTTGCTGTTGTAGACGATCAAGGCCTCCACCTGAGGCCCAAACTCGGCCGAAGAGGGTCGCAACAAATCATGCCCAATGGTCGACATATTGAGCGTGCGCGGACGCCGCTCGCCCAACAAATCGGGCCGCTGCAAGGCGGCACGCCGCACAGGAAAATGCCCCGAGCTGCTGAGCAACAGCCCACCTGCCCGGTGTCGCCATGCCCCCGTGAGCGCAGGCAAACAAGCGATGGCTCGGACCGCATTGCCGCCGCCGCGCACGCGCTGCATGCCGTAGTTGAGGCGAATGGCGGCAGGTTTGATCGTGCCCCAATCGCGCGCCAAATCTTGAATTTGCTTCACAGGAATGCCACACACCTCGGCTGCGCGTTCGGGTGGCCACTGCAAGGCACGGGCCTTGAGGGCCTCCCAGCCCAGGGTGTATTGCTCAAGGTAATCGGCATCCAGCCCATCGTGCACGATCAACTCGTGCATGAGCGACAAGGCCAAAGCGGCATCGGTGCCCGGGCGCAGGGCAATGTGCTCGTGGCATTTGTCGGCGGTTTCACTGCGGCGTGGGTCGATGCACACCAGCTTGGCCCCTTGCCGCTTGGCCTCTTGCGCCACACGCCAAAAGTGCAAGTTGCTGCCGATCGAATTGCTGCCCCAAATGACGATCAATTTGGACTCGGCAAAAAACGCCACCTTCATGCCCACTTTGTTGCCGAGGGTTTGCGTCAGTGCCTCTGCGCCAGCGGAGGCGCAAATCGTGCGGTCCAACAAGGAGGCGCCCAGCTGGTGAAAAAACCGCGCCGCAATCGACTCGCCTTGCACCAGTCCCATGGTGCCGGCATAGCTGTAGGGCAAGATGGCTTGCGGGTCGCGTGCGGCAATGGTTTTGAGCCGCGCCGCGATGGCGTCCAAAGCCTCGTCCCAGCCCACAGGCTCAAACTGGCCCGACCCTTTGGGCCCTGTGCGGCGCAGCGGCTGCAGCAAACGCTCGGGGTGATAGGTGCGCTCGGTGTAACGGGCGACCTTGGTGCACAACACGCCATCGGTGGGCGCGTGTTCGGGGTTGCCCTGAACCTTGGTGGCGCGCCCGTCTTCAACCGTGGTCAACAGGGCACAGGTGTCGGGACAGTCGTGCGGGCAGGCCCCTTTCACCAGGGTCGTGCGGGAGGTGTTCATGGACATGGTTTTCAGGGCTTGGAGGAGGTGGTCACAGGCCGTCCGGTAACAGGCCGCCCAGCCACACATTGCCCGAGCTGCTGCTGGCCCCGTTGCCAGCAGGGACTGGCCACGCGTTCGTTGCGCTCGGGAATACCGTCCAAGCGAATCTGTGCCACATGGGTATGAAAGCTGCGCACCCCTTGTGAGTCCAGCTCGAGTTGCAACACCCAGCCCTGGCGCTGTTGCTCGTTGTCGGTCTCTTTCATGACGAAATTGCCCACGCTGTAGATGACAGGTTTGCCGTCGATGTGTTCAATGTCTTGGGTCACGTGGGGATGGCCACCGATCACGGCATCGGCGCCTGCGGCCACCATCAATCGGGCCAATTGGCGTTGGCGGTTGTTGGCTATCGGTTCGTTTTCCCAGCCCCAGTGCATGATCGGAATGACCAAGTCGGCCCGGTGCACTTGGCGCGCTTTGCGAATGTCGTCCACCACTTGTTCGTCTTCACTCCAAGCCACGCCGGGTGCGTTGTGATCGGCTTCAAAGCTGCGGGGCATGAATTCGTTGTAACTCAAAAACGCCACCCGCAGGCCATTTTTTTCGACCACCCAAGGCGCGTGCGCTTGCGACAAATTGCGGCCACCCCCCATCTGGCCCAGCCCGTTTTGCTGCAACAAATCCAACATTTCGGCAAACGCTTCGCGACCAAAATCGCCCGAATGGTTGTTGGCCAAGGCCACCGCATCAAAGTGTTTTTTCACCACAGGTAAGACTCGCGGATGGGCGCGGAATGTGTAGTTTTTGTGGCCCGCATCGCCGCGTGTGGCGACCACGCATTCCAGGTTGGCAATGCGGATATCGGCTTGGGCGAACACTTTTGCAAAATCAGCAAAAGGGTCGCCGCCAGCGGCAATCAAGCGGCCCGCATCATCGTCCAACACGGTGTCGCCTGCGAACAGCACCGTCAAGGCTGGGGGCCGTGCGGCTTGCGCCCATACGCCGGCATGGGCCGCCAACCCCAGCAAGAGGCCCATCCATAAAGATCGCATCATGGCTGGACCCCCTCTAGCGTGCAGCTGTAGATCAGCTCGCGCTCCACCGGACCGGCATAGAGGTAATGCTGCCCCGTCAAATCCATGGCTTGGGCCGGGGACCGCGCAGCACCCGAAGGCGAGGCTTGAAAGGGCGGTAAATATTTGGCCTGATGCACCAGCACCGGGTGTGGCGATGCGTCCTGGTAGGTGTACAAAAGAATGCGCCGAATGTGTTGCCCCTGCCCCACCATGACCGCCTTGAACCAGAACCGCCCGCCAATATCGACCGAGGGCACGGGGTAAGGGTCTTCGACCGGACGGGCCGTCACGGTGTGCACGGTCCCTGCGTAACTGACTTGGCAGGTCAACAGGGGCGCAGCCGACAGGCCCATCGACAAGCCGGCCAAGCCAAGGGCCAAGCCTGCGGCCCTCCAAAAGCGGGGGGTCAACACAAGGAGGGGAAAACCAAGAAGGGGAAAAAAAATGAAACTGAGGGTCATGGAACTCGGATTTTGCACGCTCTGCATGCCTTTTTTTGGCGAGATGGGCCTCATGAATCGTCCTCTTGGCAAAGATATTCAACTCCCGCTAGACTGCACTTTATGAAGCTCATCGACACCATTCTCACCGACGCGGCCAGCATCGCGGCCATTCGCAAAGACATTCACGCTCACCCCGAGCTGTGCTTTCAAGAAGTGCGCACCGCCGATGTGGTCGCCCAACAGCTGACGGATTGGGGCATTCCCATTCACCGGGGCATGGGAACCACGGGGGTGGTCGGCATTGTCCATGGCCGTGACGGTGGCGCTTGCGGCCGCGGCATTGGCTTGCGGGCCGACATCGATGCCTTGCCGATGCAAGAGTTCAACACCTTTGCGCATGCCAGCAAACACCAAGGCAAGATGCACGCTTGCGGGCACGATGGCCACACGGCCATGCTGCTGGCTGCAGCGAAGCATTTTTCGAAACACCGAGACTTTGACGGCACCGTCTACTTGATCTTTCAACCCGCTGAAGAAGGCGGCGGCGGCGCACGCGAAATGATCAAAGACGGCTTGTTCGAAAAATTTCCAATTCAAGCCGTTTTCGGCATGCGCAACTGGCCTGGTGCCGCAGTCGGCACGTTTGCCGTCAGCCCTGGACCGGTGATGGCATCGAGCAACGAGTTCAAGATCACCATTCGCGGCAAGGGCAGCCATGCGGCCCTGCCGCACAACGGGGTTGACCCGGTGCCGATCGCCTGCCAAATGGTGCAGGCCTTCCAAACCATCATCACCCGCAACAAAAAACCCGTCGACGCTGGCGTGATTTCGGTCACCATGATCCATGCCGGAGAAGCCACCAATGTGGTGCCCGATTTCTGCGAGTTGCAAGGCACGGTGCGCACCTTCAGCATTGAAGTGCTTGATTTGATCGAGTCGCGCATGCGGCAAATTGCCGAGTCCATTTGCACCGCTTTCGAGGCCAAGTGCGAGTTTGAATTTGACCGCAACTACCCGCCCACCATCAACAGCGCGGCAGAGGCCGAGTTTGCACGGCAAGTGATGGCCGGCATTGTGGGTGCCGAACAGGTCATGGTGCAAGAGCCCACTATGGGCGCCGAAGACTTCTCTTACATGCTGCAAGCCAAGCCTGGGGCATATGTCTTCATCAGCAACGGCGATGGCGCGCACCGTGAAATGGGCCACGGCGGTGGCCCTTGCACCTTGCACAACCCAAGCTACGACTTCAATGACGACCTGATTCCTCTGGGCGGCACCTATTGGGTTGAGTTGGCCACGCAATGGCTGGCCAAGCCCACCCAAACGGCTTGAGCCACTTATGCCGCGCGTTCTGGTTTTGGGTGGCAGTGGTTTTGTAGGCCGTCAAGTGTGTGAACAGCTGGCCCGTTTGGGCTGGCACATCACGGTGCCCACTCGGCGCGCCAGCCATGCGGCCCGTATTCAAGGTCTGCCAGGTTTGACCGTGCTCGAAGCCTCGGTGCACAAGGAAGCCGATTTGGCGAGATTGATGCCGGGGCACGATGCCGTGGTCAATCTGGTGGCGGTTTTGCATGGCAGCAATGAACGATTCGAGCAGGTGCACACCGAACTGCCTCGCAAGATCGCCCAAGCCATGCAAGTGGCGGGGGTTCAGCGTTTGGTGCATGTCAGCGCCTTGGGGGCCGATGCGCAAGGACCCTCGATGTACCAGCGCAGCAAAGCGCGGGGGGAAGCTGTGCTGCAGCAAGCGTCACTGCAACTCACTGTGCTGCGGCCGAGCGTGATCTTTGGGGCCGAAGACAAATTTCTCAACCTCTTTGCCGACTTGCAAACCCTCGCCCCGGTCATGCCCTTGGCGCGTCAGCAGACGCGCTTTCAACCTGTTTGGGTAGGCGATGTCGCTCGAGCGGTGGTGACCAGCTTGCAGCGGCCCGACACCATTGGCCAAACCTACGAGCTGTGTGGCCCCGAAGTGATGACTTTGGGCGAGCTGGTGCAAGCTGCCGGCCAATGGGCTGGCGTGAACCATGGACGCGGCCGTAGCGTGGTGGGCTTACCGACATGGATGGGCTGGCTGCAAGCCATGGCCATGGAAATGTTGCCCGGCGAACCGCTGATGAGTCGGGACAATTTGGCCTCCATGAAAGTGGACAACATCGCCTCGGGCCAGTGGCCAGGCTTGGCCGATTTGGGCATTTCTGCGGCATCGGCATCGGGCGTGGCGCCGACCTATTTGGGCCATCGCGGCCCACGCAGTCGGCTCAACCTTTGGCGCGAGCACGCCGGTCGATAGGCCCGGGTTCTTTCGACCAAGCGGTCGAACGACAGCTCGAAAGAACGCGGCTCATTCAGTGCCCACAACAATGATTTCGACCGATTGATTCGGGCGTTCAGGCACAAAGCCCTGCGCGGCGCTTTCCCATGGCGGGCGAAGTGGCATTAACATCACCGTCATCACCCAGGAGATCCCCATGCTCGAGCTTTACATCGGCAATAAAAACTATTCTTCATGGTCCATGCGACCTGGGGTGCTCTTGCGCCAAGCCGGAATTGAGTTCAAAGAGGTCTTGGTGCGATTTGACGGCTTTTCTGCCGACTCGGTGTTCAAAAACAAAATCTTGGCGCTCAACCCTTCAGGCAAGGTGCCGGTGCTGGTGCACGATGGGCTGGTGGTCTGGGATTCTTTGGCCATTTCCGAATATGTCGCCGAGCAGTTTCCCGAGAAAAAACTCTGGCCCCAAGACCGCGCCGCCCGCGCCCGTGCGCGCAGCATTTGCAGCGACATGCACAGCGGCTTTATGGGACTGCGCAGCGCTTGCCCCATGAACATCGAGGCGCATCTGCCGGAGGTGGGGGCACTGGCCCTGCGCGACAACGCCGCCTTGCGCGCCGACTTAACGCGCCTGTGTACCCTGTGGAGCAGCCTGCTGGCCGAACACGGTGGGCCTTTGTTGTTTGGTGACTTCAGCGTGGCCGATGCTTATTTCGCACCGGTCGTCATGCGCCTGAAAACCTATGCCCTGCCCGTGCCCGCCGATGTGGCGGCCTACATGGACCGCGTGTGCGCTTTACCGGGCGTGAAAGCTTGGACAGACGGGGCCTTGGCGGAACAAGACTTCATTCCAATTGAAGAACCCTTCCGACTCCACCGGTGACCACGCGCATGGCTGTTTACGTGGTGGGGGGAGCGGTGCGGGATGCGCTCATGGGGCTGCCCGTCAATGACCGGGACTGGGTGGTGGTAGGCAGCACCCCAGAGTCGATGACCGCCTTGGGGTATGTGCCTGTGGGCAAAGACTTTCCTGTGTTTTTGCACCCCCAGACCCGCGAAGAATTTGCTTTGGCCCGCACCGAGCGCAAAACCGCACGCGGCTACAAAGGCTTTGCCGTGCAAGCCGCGCCCGATGTGACGCTTGAAGAAGACTTGGCCAGACGCGACTTGACCGTCAATGCAATGGCCGTGCCCGAAGCACATGCACAGCAACCGGTCAGCGAATGGCAGCGCCTCATCGTCGACCCCTATGGCGGACAAGCCGATCTGCAGGCCAAAATCTTGCGGCACGTGACCCCGGCGTTTGCCGAAGATCCGGTGCGCATCTTGCGATTGGCGCGATTTGCAGCCCGGTTCTCAGACTTTTCAGTGGCCCCCGAAACCTTGGCCCTCATGCGGCAAATGGTCGAGGACGGCGAAGTCGACCACTTGGTGCCCGAGCGTGTTTGGCAAGAAGTGGCCAAAGGGCTGATGACCGAAACGCCCTCACGCATGTTCGAGGTGCTGCGCGACTGCGGCGCCTTGAAGGTGTTGTTGCCCGAGTTAGACCGACTCTGGGGCGTGCCCCAACGTGCCGAGTACCACCCCGAGGTGGACACCGGAGCGCACATGCTGTTGGTGATGGACATGTGCGCGCGTCTGAATGCCCCACTGGCGGTGCGCGTGGCGGCCATGTTGCACGACTTGGGCAAAGGCACCACCCCGGCAGACGCGCTGCCTCGGCACATCGGCCACGAAACCCGCAGTGTGAAACTGTTGCAACAGGTGTGCGCGCGATGGCGCGTGCCCACCGACTGCAAAGAATTGGCAGAAGTGGTGGCGCGTGAGCATGGCCACATTCACCGCAGCGCTGACTTCAATGCCGAGGCCGTGATGCGGCTTCTGGAACGCTGCGACGCCCTGCGTCAGGCCGATCGTTTTGCGCACATTGTGCAAGCTTGTGAATGCGATGCGCGTGGCCGACAGGGCTTTGCCGAAGCGGCTTATCCCCAAGGAGCCCGCTTGCTGCAAGCCCAACAAGCCGCGTTGTCGGTCGACACCGCCCCACTGGCTCAGGCTGCGGCCGCGCAAGGCCTGAAGGGCCCTCAGATCGGGGCGCAAATTGCGGCTGCCCGAGTTCAAGCCATTGCAGAGTGCTTGTCCCGTTGGGGCGATGCGCACTAAAAAAGATTCAAAGGTGTGAGCGCGTCCAGTCGGCGATATCGGCCGCTGTGCGAAAGGCGCCTGCTTGACGCGCCACTTCTTGGCCGTTCACAAACAAGGCCAAGGTCGGAATGCTGCGAATGTGAAAGCGCGCGGCGATGGCTTGTTCGTCTTCGGTGTTGAGTTTGGCCAGCCGCACTTGGGGCTCCAACAGGCCTGCAGCTTGCTCAAACGCCGGCGCCATCATGCGGCAAGGGCCACACCACGGCGCCCAAAAATCCACCAGCACTGGCACATGGCTGCGGCCAATGTGCTTGTCAAAGCTGGACGCATCGAGCGTCAAGGGGTGTTGCTCAAAAAGGGCTTGGTGACATTGACCGCAATCGGGTCCCTGCGCCATATCGGCCACACGGACCCGGTTGGTGGTGTGGCAATGTGGGCAAACAATGTGCAATGCGTCTGTCGAACTGGTCATGAAATTCCCCTGTGATGGATCACTTGGGGTTCATGTTGTGCGATTCAAGAGTCTGTTGAATTGACGCAGATCAACGTGGCCATTAACGGGTCGGTGGGCGGCGTGGGGCCATGGGGGCACGGCCTGCCAAGTGACGGAAGCTGATGCGGCCTTTGCTCAAATCGTAAGGCGAGAGTTCGAGCGTGACACGGTCCCCCGCCAAAATGCGGATGTGATTTTTGCGCATCTTGCCGGCGGAATAAGCAATCAGTTGGTGGCCGTTGTCCAGCGTCACACGAAAACGGGTGTCGGGCAAAACTTCGTTCACCACGCCCATCAGTTCAATCAGTTCTTCTTTAGCCATTTAAAACGTCTTTCTCAAAGCAGTATCGGTTTGGCCGTCTGGCGCTCAACCCACAACAGTCCCTCATTGAGGGCATATTGGTTGGCGGCATCAGGCGTTGCAAATTCAGGCACAAAACGCATCACACGGTCGGTGCTGGCACTGCCACGGCCACTGGCCACGGAAACTTGAGCCCCGAAAGCCCCATTGGGCAGGACCCTGGAGCACGGTTGAATTCTGAATTTTCCCATGGAGATGGGTTGGTGTGAACAGTCTTGTTGTGTCATGTATTTTAACGAAAGGGGTCTTGCCGCTCTGCTTGCCTCTTGGGACGTCGCTGCGGCGAAGTTCTTGGCATGTCCCGGTGCCAAAAAAAATGCCCCCGATGGACCGACCGCAAGGTCGGCCACTGAACATCACCGTGCAGAGGTGCGTCAAAAGGAAGCCATAAATCGTCTGAAACCAGCGCAAACTTGCGTGGCGGTCGATGTGCACAGTGGAGGACAAGACTGGCATCCCTCTGCCGGGATGCGCTATCGGCTCAGAAAGAGCGAGAAGGCATAAGTCGCCATTGGCGTGCTGCACTGTAACACGTTAAGGCTGTTGTTTTTTTGAGAACCTTTGGCCTCACAGCCAACGCGCGATGGCGGCTGCCAACAGGCTGAGCAACAAGGTGCTGGTAATAGGAAGAAACCACTCTCGCCCAAACAGACGAAAACGAAAGTCCCCCGGCAAGCGACCAAAGCCCAGCTTTTGCAACCAAGGCTGAAGGCCACTGAAGATAATCAAGACCAACAAGACAACGATCAGCCAACGCAACATCAATGACCTTGCTGCCCTTAGAGGCGGTGTGATCGGTCCCCTTGGGAAAATCCCAAAGCGTCCCAATCGGCTGAGGTAGAAAACCCGATCACCTTGAACAACTCGCCCATTTCGTGTTCGTTGATCAGCCTTTGCGCTTGGCTGCGCTCTGCCAGGGAGGCCTTGGCCATCTGCTCGGCCAGGCCCAAGTTCAATAAAAACCACGCTTGGCTGGTGTAACCCAAAACTTCCAAGCCAGCGTTTTGTCCCGCCAAGCCCACGCCAGTGAAATTCACATGGGCGGTGATGTCTTTTTGGCCCACGTCGAGCAGCGGATTGTCGTCCGCCTGGTGCAGCTGATGGCACATGAGCGTGCCCATGTGGCGCTGGGGGTGAAAGTATTCGGCTTCCGGAAAACCATAGTCCAAGAAGAAGGCTGCGCCGCCTTTGCCTGCCAACATGCGCTCGGCCAAACTGGTCACAAAGGCCTCGGCCTGTGGATGAATTTCGGTGAGGTAATCGTGAGGCCCCTCGATCTCGACGGGCGGGCGCAAATGCGTCACTTGGTCTTGCCAAGCGAAGCCCATGCCAACGCTCACCACCCCGCGCTCATGCCAAACGCCATTTTTGCGCTGGAGCAATTGCACAGGCATCGCGTCCAACACTTCATTGCCCACCACGACCCCCTCAATGACCTCGGGCCAACTGTCCAGCCAGCGCACTTTGTCAGCGTATTCAAGCAAGGTGTCAGCTTGACGGGCCCGCAGCGTGCCAGAGAGGTCGATGATGGTGTAACGACCGATGGCGTCGCCCAAACCGCTCAGCAGTTGCTTGGCCAAGGCGCCGGTGCCTGCACCAAATTCCCACACTTCTTGGGTGCCCGTGGCTTGCAAAGCCGCTTGGACTTGCACCGCCAACGTTTTGCCAAACAACGGCGACATCAAAGGTGCCGTGACAAAATCACTGCCCGATGCCGGCAGAGCGCCAAACTTCTGCAGCGCATTGGTGTAATAACCGCCACCCGGCTCGTACAAGGCCATGGCCATAAAGCGGTCAAAACCCAGCCAACCGCCCGCTTGGGCAATGGCTTGGTGGATGCGTAGGGACAAATCAGAGGGTTCGGTCATGCGGGGCTGGCTCACAAGCGCAATTGTCGCTGAACCCGTTCGGGGATTTTGGGCACAGAACACGTGCGACCTTGATGGCTTGCCCGATAATTGCACTCTTTCCTCTTCATTGAAGCCGCCCTGCAGCCTGGCATGCACCGGCCACCGTTCATGAAACAAGTTCTGATCACCGGAGGCGCTCATCGCCTGGGCGCAGAGATCGTTCGCCAATTTTCGGCGGCGGGTTGGCGTGTCTGGTGTCATTACCAGCGCTCTGAGTCGTCTGCAAAGGCCTTGCAAACCGAGTTGCAAAGCCAAGGGGCATATGTTGAGTTGGTGCAAGCGGACTTGTCCCTCACCGCCGAGCTCGAGCGCATGATGGCCGACATCCATCGTCGGCATGGCCCGCTCGATTGCCTGGTGAACAACGCGTCGATGTTCGAGCCCGACACAGGTTTGGCGATGGACTTGGAGGGCGCACGGCAACAAATCGAAGTGAACTTGTTGGCGCCATTGACCTTGGCCTCACTCATGGCCCAAAAAAGCCCGCAAGCCAGTCCACCCGGCCAACGCAGCGTGATTCACGTGTTGGACCAAAAGGTGTTCAACCTGAACCCTGACTATTTTTCGTACACCGTGTCCAAACTCGCACTCGAGCGCTCGGTGGCCCTGCAAGCCCAATCGCTGGCACCCACTTTGCGGGTTTGCGGTGTGGCGCCCGGGCTGATGTTTTTGAGTGGCCCGCAAACCCAAGAAAACTTTGACCGCGCCAGCCGAGTCAATTTGATGCAACACCCCATCGATGCCGCACAAGTGGCGGCGACCTGCCTGTTTTTGGCGCAAAACCCCTGCATCACCGGCACCACCGTGTGCGTGGACAACGGACAGCATTTGGTGCCGTTGTCGCGCGATGTGATGTTTTTGAGCGACCCCGGAGAATCCGCATGAACGATGACCACCCCACGGCCATCGGCCTGTTGGCACGCCATTGCCGCCGTTTGTTTTTGAAAAATCACACGGTGGACGTGCGCATTGGTGCACATGACTTTGAAAAAAATGGACCCCAGCGCATTGTTTTCAACGTGGAGTTGTTTGTGCCCTACAGCGCCTCAACGCCCGCGCACGACGATTTATCGGAAGTGGTGGATTACGACTTCATCCGCGAAGTCATTGCCCGCCGCGTGGCCCAAGGCCATATCGTTTTGCAAGAAACTTTGTGCGATGACCTGATGCGCGAGTTGCTGGCGCATCCGCAAGTGCATGCGGTGCGCTTGTCGACCTGCAAACCCGATGTGTACCCCGACTGCGAGGCGGTGGGGGTCGAAATTTTTCAAATCAAATCCGCACCATGAAAACGCCTGCCGGACACCAAACCCTGGAGCTCAGAGGTTTGCGCTTTGACGCCAATCTGGGCATCCTCGAACACGAAAAAACCGAGCCTCAACCCATTCAGGTCGATGCCGAACTGAACCTCGGCACGCAGCCCCTGTTGCCCAGCGACGACGACATCCACCACGTGTTGGATTACCGCAAAGTGCGCAAAATCATCATCGATGAATGCACCGCCGAGCACGTCAACCTGCTGGAGACCTTGATCGGCAAATTGTCCAACCGCCTGATGCAATTGCCCGGCGTTTTGGGCGTGCGGGTGAAAATTGCCAAACTTGAAATTTTTGAAGACTGCGAAGTAGCCATTCGCATGGAAACAGGACAGTGGTGACCCCATGAACACAACCCAAGAAAAAACCTGGCTCGACGCCGATGCCGCCGACGCGGCCGACGCGGCAAAAGCCATCAAGATCGAGCGCGAAACCCACAAGCTCGAAAAACGCCTGTGCCGCCAAATGGGACAAGCCATTTCAGACTTCAATTTGATTGAAGCCGGGGACCGCATCATGGTCTGCATGTCGGGTGGCAAAGACAGCTATGGCATGTTGGACATCTTGCTCAAGATGAAGGCCCGTGCACCCGTTGATTTTGAGTTGGTCGCGGTCAACCTCGACCAAAAACAACCGGGTTTCCCGGCGCACATCTTGCCGACTTACCTGAAAGAGTTGGGCGTTGAATTTCACATGGAAACGCAAGACACCTATTCGATCGTGAAAGACAAAATCCCCGAAGGCAAAACCATGTGCAGCCTCTGCAGCCGCTTGCGCCGTGGCATTTTGTACCGGGTGGCGCGCGAGCTGAAATGCAACAAATTGGCCTTGGGTCACCACCGCGATGACATGTTGCAGACTTTTTTCTTGAACATGTTTTTTGGCGGCAAGCTGAAAGGCATGCCGCCCAAACTGGTCAGCGACAACGGCGAGTTCATGGTGATTCGCCCCTTGGCCTATGTCGCTGAAAGCGATTTGATCCGTTGGGCAGACCATCGGCAATTTCCCATCATCCCCTGCACGCTGTGCGGCAGCCAAGAAAACCTGCAGCGCCTGCAAGTGGGCAATATGCTGCGAGAGTGGCAAAAGAAACACCCCGGCCGCATTGAAAACATGTTTGCCGCTTTGCAAAATGTGGTGCCCTCGCATTTGATGGACCCCAAGCTGCACGGCTTCAAAGACCTGAAGATCACGGGCATTGAATCCGACGACGGCGACAAGGCTTTCGACGAAGAAAGCTTCAGCGAACCGAGTCTGCCGGGCATTCAAGTGATTGCCATGTAAGGTCAGGACCGAGCCATGTTCAAGTGCACGCGACTTTTCTCATGGGCGCTGACCCTCTGGGTCATGGCCTTGTTGTCCGGTTGCGCCTCCATGCGCCTGATCGACAGCGATGTGGTGTCGATCGCCGCTGCCCCGCCCGGCATGAGTCTGCAAAATGCCGTGTACCGATTTGAACGCTTGCCCTCGCAAATGAACAACCCTGAAGCCGGACTGGCCGAACAGCAAGCCCAAGCCGCCATGGCCGCGGTGGGCTTGACCCGCAACGATGCGACTGCCCAGTTGAGCGTGACGGTGGGCTTCAGTGGTACTCAGTATCCGGCCGATGCCTGGGGCCGCCCGGTGGGCCCCGGTTGGACCCCTTATGGCAGCTTGACGATTGGCTCGGGTTTGAATTCGCACATGGGTTTGGGCTTTGGCATGCGTTTCCCACCCCCCATGCATTACCGCCGAGAAGTCAGCCTGATCATGCGCGACCTCAAATCGGGCCTGGTGGTGTATGAAACCCGCGCGGTTCACTCGGGTCCATGGCGGGACAGCGAGGCCATTTTTGGCACCTTGTTCAAAGCCGCATTGGCCCAATTTCCCAACCCTCCGGCGGGCGAGCGTCGGGTCAATATTGAACTGCCCCGTTGAGCCGGAATGCCAATGGAACCGACCCGCATTTTGGCCATTCGACATGGCGAAACCGCTTGGAATGTAGACACCCGCTTGCAAGGGCATTTGGACATTCCCCTCAACGACACGGGGCTGAGCCAAGCGCAGCATCTGGCACGCGCCCTGGTCTTGCAAGAGACCATTGACGCGGTTTACGCCAGCGACTTGTCACGGGCGCTGGTCACGGCGCAAGCAATTGCAAAGCCGCTGGGCCAAACCGTGACAACCCATGTCAGCTTGCGCGAACGGCACTTTGGAGCCTTTCAAGGGCGTACCTACAAGGAGATCGAAACCGAGTTGCCGGACCACGCTTGGCATTGGCGAAAACGAACGCCCAATTGGACACCCCCCGGCGGCGGCGAATCGTTGTTGACACTGCGCGAACGCGTGGTGAACACCGTGAACGACATTGCTGCGCGCCACTCCGGTCAAAACATTGTGCTGGTGGCCCACGGTGGCGTACTGGACATTTTGTACCGCGCGGCGACGCGCTTGGAATTGCAAGCCCCACGCACGTGGCAGCTGACCAATACCGCGGTCAACCGCTTGTTGTGGACCGCACAAGGGCTGACGCTGGTTGGCTGGGGCGACACCCAACACCTCGAGACCCTGGGCAAAGAAGAAATCAGCACCTGAGTGTGCCGGCCCTCACTGGCCAAACGACTTGGGCGGTGTGACACCCAAATGCCTGAAGGCGGCCAATGTGGCCATGCGACCGCGCGGCGTGCGCTGCAAATAACCTTGCTGAATCAAATACGGCTCGATCACATCTTCGATCGTGTCGCGCTCTTCACCAATGCTGGCTGCAATGTTGTCGAGCCCCACAGGACCTCCATCAAAGCGATGAATCACCGCCTCCAGCAGTTTGCGGTCCATCAAATCAAACCCCTCGGGATCGACATCCAACATGACCAGGGCTTTTTGTGCCAACGCTTTGTGGATCTGGCCATCGCCTTTGACATCGGCAAAGTCACGCACCCGACGCAACAACCTGTTCGCAATGCGGGGGGTGCCCCGTGAGCGGCGCGCAATTTCAAAAGAACCTTCGGCGTCGATGGGCGCTTTGAGCAAACCGGCGCTTCGGGTCACGATGCGGGTCAACTCCTCGGGCGTATAAAACTCGAGCCGTGACACGATGCCAAATCGGTCGCGCAAGGGGTTGGTCAACATGCCCGCACGGGTGGTCGCCCCGACCAAGGTGAAGGGCTGCAAGTCGAGCTTGATGCTGCGCGCGGCCGGCCCTTCGCCAATCATGATGTCGATCTGGTAGTCCTCTAAAGCGGGGTACAAAATTTCTTCGACCACAGGCGACAAGCGGTGGATCTCGTCAATGAAGAGCACATCGTTGCGCTCTAAGTTGGTCAGCAAAGCAGCCAGATCTTTGGGCTTCTCCAGCACCGGGCCACTGGTCTGACGCAGGTTCACGCCCAGTTCGGCAGCAATGATGTGGCTGAGCGTGGTCTTGCCCAGACCTGGCGGGCCGAAGAGCAGCACGTGGTCGAGCGGTTCTTGGCGCATCTTGGCGGCGCTGATGAAGATCTCCAGCTGCTCGCGCACCTTGACTTGGCCCACATATTCATCGAGCAGCTTGGGGCGCAGAGCCCGTTCAATCGCCTCTTCTTGGTGAGAGACGGGTGACGCCGAAATCACACGGGGCTCGGGCTGTGGCGCAAAGTCGTCGGTGCGGATGCTCATGGCTCAGTTATGTTTTATTTGTTCAAGGATTTGAGTGCCAACTTGATGCCCTCGCTCACCTCGACATCGGGCGGCAAACTCTTGAGCGCTGCGGCGGCTTCTTTGTCGCTGTAGCCGAGTGCCAACAACGCTTGCTGGATGTCGTTTTGTGCGCCACTGGTGTTCACGGCAAACAGACCTCCGAGGTCGCCGCCCAGTTTGCCTTTGAGTTCCAACAACAAACGTTCTGCCGTTTTTTTGCCGATGCCCGGCACTTTCACCAAGCGCCCCACTTCTTGTGTGGTGATGGCCTGCGACAAGTCGGCCACGCTCATGCCCGACAGCACGCTGAGGGCCGTGCGGGGACCAACACCCGAGATTTTGATGAGTTGGCGAAACGCTTCACGCTCGCTCAAGGTGGCGAAACCATACAAAATTTGCGCGTCCTCACGCACCACAAAATGCGTCACCAAAGTCACTTTTTCACCGGTGGCGGGCAAGTTGTAAAAAGTGCTCATCGGCACATTGACCTCGTAGCCCACACCCTGGCAGTCCACCACCACCTCGGGTGGGTTTTTGTCACTCAGAATGCCGGTGAGTTTGCCAATCATGAAGGGGCGCCCTTAAGTTGCACGGTATAGAGGAAAATCAGGGTTCAACGGCCCGCAACGCACCGCTCGAAACCACCACGAACAGGATTATCCACTTGATCGTCAGACACACCTTCACGCCGCACAACAATACCCGCTTGTCACACCTGTGTGGCCCCATGGATGCGCATTTGCGCACCATCGAAGCAGGCTTGCAGGTCAGCATTGCACACCGCCATGAGCAGTTCAAGGTGGATGGGCCGAAGGCGCTCGCGCTGCAGGCCATGGAAATTTTGCAGGCCATCTACGAACGGGCAGACCGGCCTATTTCGCCCGACATGGTGCAACTCATGTTGGTGGGCGACAGCCATGGCGAAGAAGGCCAACTGCCTGCATTGCAAACCCGCCGGGTCGATCTGAAGCCCCGCAGCCCGGTGCAAGCCGCTTATTTAGAAAGCATTGCCACGCACGACATCACCTTCGGTATTGGCCCTGCAGGCACCGGTAAAACTTATTTGGCGGTGGCGTGTGCTGTGGATGCCTTGGAACGCAGCAGCGTACAAAAAATTGTGCTCACGCGCCCCGCAGTCGAAGCCGGCGAGCGTTTGGGTTTTTTGCCTGGTGATTTGTCGCAAAAAGTCGACCCCTACCTGCGGCCCTTGTATGACGCGCTGTACGACCTGATGGGCTACGACAAAGTGCAAAAAGCATTTGAGCGCAACGCCATAGAAATTGCCCCTTTGGCTTTCATGCGCGGACGCACCCTGAACCATGCTTTTGTGATTCTGGATGAAGCGCAAAACACCAGTGCCGAACAAATGAAAATGTTTCTCACCCGCATCGGCTTTGGAGCCAAAGCCGTGGTCACAGGCGATGTGAGCCAAATCGACTTGCCCAAAGGTCAGTTGAGCGGGCTGATTGATGCCGAGCGCGTCTTGAAGCGCGTCAAGGGCATTGCGTTTACCCGTTTCAGCAGCGCCGATGTGGTGCGCCACCCCTTGGTGGCGCGCATTGTGGACGCCTACGATGCGCAAGGCAGTGCCGCGATGCGGGCGGGCGTGACCACCCGGCGCAAAACTTTGCCTACCGACGAATGAGCGACAAGGGCACGGGGATCGCGCCATGCCACACCTCGTCACACCTTGCCGCACTTCACTGCATCACCTTAAAACTGCAAACCGTCTTTCCACTATGGCCTTGAAACACCTTCAGCTGTCCCTGCAATTTGGTGACATTCCCAACGCCGCACGCCATCGGGCGGCCTTGCCGCGGCATGCGGTGACCCGCGCCATTCGACATGCACTGGCCCTTGACGCGGAGATCACCGTGCGCATCGTGGGGGAGGACGAAGGCCGTACGCTGAATCAGAGCTACCGCAAAAAGGACTACGCAACCAACGTCTTGACGTTTGACTACGCACAAGACCCCGTGGTGCTGGCTGATTTGGTGTTGTGCGCACCCGTTGTGGCGCGCGAAGCCAAAGAGCAAGGCAAAACTTTGGCCGCGCATTACACCCATTTGCTGGTGCATGGCACCCTGCATGCGCAGGGCTGGGACCACGAAACCAGCGAGGCCGATGCTGAAGAAATGGAGTCCTACGAGGTGGACATCTTGGCGGGTTTGGGCCTTCGCAACCCTTACCGCTAAAGGTCAGAGCAAGCGCACCTTCACGCTTTTCCCCTTGATCTTGCCGCGCGACAACTGCGATTCAACCCGTTGGGCCAAACTGGCCTGCACTGCCACATAGGTTGAAAACTCGTTCACATTGATCTTGCCCACCTGCTCACGGGTCAGGCCGCACTCACCGGCCAGAGCGCCCATGACGTCACCGGCACGAATTTTCTCCTTGCGTCCCCCCACAATCTGCAAGGTGCGCATGGGTGGCTCAAGCAAAGCGCCTTCGGCAGCCTTCAGGCTGGACAGGGGCTCCCAACTGGATTCGCGGCCCTGCATGACTTCGATCTTGCCCACCGCCCCCATCTCGTCCATGCTGGCCAAGGTCAAGGCCAAGCCTTCGGCATCGCCACGACCGGTGCGGCCAATGCGGTGAATGTGGATTTCTGGATCAGGCGTCACGTCGACGTTGATCACCGCCTCTAAACCGGCCACATCCAAGCCCCGTGACGCCACATCGGTGGCCACCAAGACCGAACAACTGCGGTTAGCAAATTGCACCAACACTTGGTCGCGCTCACGCTGCTCCAATTCGCCAAACAGCGCCAGCGCGCTGTAGCCCTGGGCCTGCAGCACCGCCACCAAATCTCGGCACTGCTGTTTGGTGTTACAAAAAGCCAGTGTGCGCTCAGGCCGAAAATGCGCCAACAATTTGGACACGCTGTCCAAGCGCTGGTGATCGCTCACCTCATAAAAAATTTGTCGAATTTTGTGTGCACTGTGCTGCGCCTCGACCTTGACGGTCTGAGGGCTGCGCATGAACTGCGCGGCCAGTTTGGCAATCCCCTCGGGGTAAGTGGCCGAGAACAAGAGGGTTTGTCGGTCTTTGGCACATTGGCGAATCACTTTGGCCATGTCGTCAAAAAAGCCCATGTCGAGCATGCGATCGGCTTCATCCAGCACCAGCGTATTCACTTGAGCCAGACTCAGAGAACCCCGCTCTAGGTGGTCCAAAATGCGGCCCGGCGTGCCCACCACCACATCGGCACCATGCTCGAGACTTGTCGTTTGGCCCCGCAAAGCGACACCGCCACACAAGGTCACCACTTTCACGTTTTGGCGCGCGCGCGCCAAGCGGCGAATCTCTTGCGTGACCTGGTCGGCGAGCTCGCGGGTGGGGCACAAAATCACCGCTTGAACAGCGGCACTGGGTGAACCGGTTGTGTTCAAACGCTCGATCAAGGGCAGGCCGAAGGCGGCCGTTTTGCCACTGCCGGTGCTGGCCTGTGCAATCAGATCTTGACCCGCCAAAGTCAGCGGCAAGCTGGCCGCCTGAATTGGCGTCATCTGGGCGTAGCCCAGTTGCTCGAGGTTGTGAAGGGTAGCGGCAGTCAGCGTGAGCTGGTCGAAGCGAAGCGCGTTCGCGGCAAGAGAAGGGGCAGTCATGCCCCGATTATCGTTTGCCCGTCGCGCGGGCCTCAGCGCCCAGCATCGCGGTAAATGCCCACCGAGTAGCCGCCCACCATGTCACGCCCTTGGCTGGTGGTCACGATGGCTTTGCCATCGGGGCTCACGGCCAAGCCCACCGTGAACGGGTCGACTTCGCTGCGGGCAACCACAGACCAAGTCGCCAGATCGACTTTGACCAATCGCGCCTCGTTGTTGATGGCCGCATACAAGCTGCGGTTGTCCGGACTCAACTCGATGGTGCGAACCCCGAGACCGACACTCAAACTTCGGCCACCTGGCCCAGCGACGCGTTGCGCACCGGCCGCTTTCAAGGCCTGCACCAATGCGGCCAGGTCATAGCGGCCGACCAAGCCGCTCTGATTGCCACTGACATAAAGTGTTTGGCCATCGTGGCTGATCACCATGTGGCGGGGATTGGGCACGATGTCAGTCACCGTGCCCAAGTAGCGGCCTGTCGCGGCTTCGAAACCCGCCACGCCCCCACCGCCCATGCGAGCGACCAAGACGGTCTGGCCATCGGGGGTGAACACGGTGCCTCGCAAGCAAAAACCGCAGTTGCTGTCGCGATTGCCTTTGATGCCCTCGGTGGGCAATTTGCGTTCGACCACCCAGTGGCCGACGTATTTGAAATCTCGGGGGTGCTCGGCACTGATGTCCAAGGCGCCCACCGTGTTGTCCCCCCAATGCGTGACCACGGCTTGCCGCGAGTCGGGCGAAATCGCCACGTACTTGGGCAAAGGCCCCGTGGGCATGACACGCACCACTTTGTCGGTCTGCATGTCAATGATGGCCATGGCCGAGGGGGAAGATGCATTCAGATCAAAGCTGCGCCGGTAATACGGCACCCAGAGGTATTTGCCGTTGTGCGACACCGCCATTTCGACAGGCTTGCCCAAAAAATGGTTGTACTGACCGGGCTTGCCATGGAAATACGGGTAAGCAAACACCGTGGTTTCATTTTGGAAAAGCGCTGCATCGGCTGGTCCAAAGGTGTGGTCAATCGACTTCAGCGGCTGCAACTCGGGGTAGCTGTAAACCAGCGTTTGCCCGCCTTCCAGTGCATTGATGTACAGCTTTTTGCCATCTTGCGAAAACAATGCCGACTTGGGAGATTGAATCCGCGTGTCATAAATATCCAGCGGCGCTTGGGGCATGTGGTTCTTGCCCAAAGCCTGAATGCGCGCCACACGGACCAACGATTCTTGCGCATGAACGCCCGATGCGCCGCACAAGCTGGCCAAACAAAAGATCCAACCGATTGTTTTCATTTCACAAATTCTCAACAAGGAAGACGCTATTTTCCACTCAAGTGGACGAATCGCGCAGCGTGATCGGCACCGTCACCGGACCGTCATTGACCAAGGCCACTTGCATGTCCGCAGCAAAGCGGCCGGTTTGCACCAAGTGATGACTGCGCTTGGCGCGGTCGACAAAATAGTCATACAGGCGGCGCCCCTCCTCCGGTACCGCCGCTTTTGAAAAGCCGGGGCGTGTGCCCGACGACACCTCTGCTGCCAAAGTGAACTGGCTCACGATGAGCAAGCCCCCTGAAACATCTTGCACGCTCAGGTTCATCTTGCCGTGCTCATCTCCAAAAATTCGCAGCTTGAGAATTTTGGCAAGCATTTTGTCGGCCACCGCATCGGTGTCGCCTTTTTCTGCACACATCAATACCAGCAAGCCGGCGTCAATGCGGCCGATCAACGCGCCCTCAACTGTGACGCTGGCTTCGCTCACACGTTGCAGGACGACGATCATTTCAAGTCACGCGCATCTTGAAAATGCACTTCTACATCACTGGGCAGCAATTGGATCGTGGCGCGCAAACCGGGCACTTCGCTCATCAGCGCTTGCTCAACACTGCCGCGCAGGGCGGCTGCCCGTCCCAAAGTCCAGCTGGCGGGCATGTGCATGTGCACATCGACAAAGCGCCGCTGACCGGCTTTGCGGGTGTGCAGATGGTCAAAGCGGATGATCTCGGTTTCTCCACGCTGGTGGGCAAAACTGTCCAAGACTTTTTGAACGTCGGCCAAAACTTCGGGCTCCAGCGCTTCGTCCATCAGCCCTTGCGAGGACAGCCAGATCAGGTGCACGCCCTCTTTCAAAATATTCAGCGCCACCCCAATCGCCACCAGCGCATCCAACCACAGCCACCCGGTCACCCCCACCAGGCCGATGCCCACCACCACCCCCGCAGAGGTCCACACATCGGTCACCAAATGCCGGGCATCGGCCTCCAGCGCCAGCGAGCGGTGTTGTTTGGCGGCTCTGAACATCCACCAAGCCAGCAGACCATTCAAGGCGGAACTGGCCACCGACAAGGCCAGACCCCAGCCAACTTGTTCAATGGGTTGCGGATCGAACAGGCGATGGCCTGCGGCCCAAATGATGCCCAATGCGGCCACCACAATCAGAATGCCCTCGAAGCCCGAAGAAAAATACTCGGCTTTGTGGTGCCCATAGGGGTGCTCTTCGTCCGCGGGCATGGCGGCCACGGTGACCATCATCAAACCAAAAATAGCGCTGGCCAAATTGACCAGCGACTCCATGGCGTCGGACAGCAAACCCACAGAATCTGTCAGCCACCAGGCCAAGGTTTTCAAGCCGATGGTGATCAAGGCCACCAGCACCGAAAGCCAGAGCATGCGTTTGGGCGTCATCCAAGCTTCCCAAGTGCTCATGTGCCACTCACAAAGATCAGGGGAATGAAGGCGTTGGTGGGCATGGCGATGGAGGGCAAGACTGGAAAGAGCGCCGAATCAGCTCAGGTTCACTTTGGCAAATTTGCGTTTGCCGACTTGCACCACATAGGTCCCGGCATTCAGCTTCAAGCCTTTGTCGCTGATCACACTGGAGTCCACCCGCACACCGCCGCCGTCAATCAAACGCCCAGCCTCGGTGCTCGAGGGGGCCAGCCCCGCCGCTTTGAGCAAGGCGCCAATGCCCAATGGGGCGCCAGACAAGGCCACTTCGGGAATGTCATCGGGCACACCGCCCTTGCTGCGGTTGATGAAGTCTTGCTCGGCGGCATCCGCCGCGGCCGCGTTGTGAAAGCGTGTGGTGAGTTCTTTGGCCAACATCACCTTGACCTCTTTCGGGTTACGGCCCGCCTCGACTTCTTTTTTCAAGGCCTCAATTTCGGCCATCGATTTGAAAGAGAGCAAAGTGAACCAACGCCACATCAGCACATCAGAAATGCTGAGCACCTTGGCAAACATGCTGTTGGCTTCTTCGGCAATGCCGATGTAGTTGTTTTTTGACTTGGACATTTTGTCCACGCCGTCCAAGCCCTCGAGCAGGGGCATGGTCAAAATACATTGCGGCTCTTGGCCATATTCGGCCTGCAGGTGACGCCCCATCAACAGGTTGAATTTTTGATCCGTCCCCCCCAATTCCAGATCAGATTTGAGGGCCACCGAGTCATAACCTTGCATGAGCGGATACAAAAACTCGTGCACCGAGATGGGGGTACCGGCCTTGAAACGGTCGTGGAAATCATTGCGCTCCATCATCCTGGCCACGGTGTACTTGGCCGCCAACTGGATCATTCCCATTGAACCCAGCGGCAGACTCCATTCGCTGTTGTAACGAATTTCGGTCTTCGCCGGGTCGAGCACCAGACTGGCCTGTTTGTAATAAGTTTCAGCATTCAGCTTGATTTGCTCAGCCGTGAGGGGCGGACGTGTGCTGTTGCGCCCAGAGGGGTCTCCGATCAAACTGGTGAAATCGCCGATCAAAAAGATGACCTGATGCCCCAAATTTTGCAACTGGCGCATTTTGTTCAGCACCACGGTGTGCCCCAAGTGGATATCGGGTGCGGTGGGGTCGAGGCCCAGCTTGATGCGCAGCGGGACCCCCGTCGCTTCAGATTTTGCTAACTTTTGTAACCAATCTTCCTTGGGAATCAACTCTTCGCAGCCACGCAAGGTGACTTCTAAAGCGTTACGGGTCTTGTCCGTGACCGGAAATTTTGTAACAAGCGCTTGATTCATAAGGGTTTTTTCTGAAGTCGATCCAATAGAGAGCGGTACAATGGCCGTTCGTTTGAATTGCCCATTTTAGGGCTCCCCCGATTTCGCTAGTTGCGACACCCCATCTTCTTTGGGATGCGGATTGCAAAAACACCCTCTTTGATGCAACTGATTGCCCGTTTTCAATCTCGGCTGACTTCGTCTTTCATCGGACTGTTGTTCCTGTGCGCTTATGCACTGGGCATCGTTCTCATGGCCATCCAAAAAGCGTTGGCATGGTTAGACGGACAACATCCGCAGTTGGCCGCCGCACGCCAAAGCGTGGCGCGGTGGTTGGGCCTGCACCCCAAAACCATCAGTCTGGCTTTGGGCTCGGTCTTGCTGGCGGGCGGTGGCGGGGCCTTTGCGATCGCCAATTTTGGCCCTGACATTTCGCAGCAACCGGTGGTGACCGTCACCGTCCCCGTCGAAATTGCCAAACTCGAAGAGCAAGCCCTACAGCTGGACCAGGTCAATATGAACCTGCGTCGAACCGACAGCACGCGTTCATCGGACACCCCAGAAAGTTTGTTGCGCCGCTTGGGTATGGTCGATCCTGAAGCCGCCAATTACCTGCGCAAAAATGCCCTGACCAAACAGGCCTTGCGACAATCGGGCCGCTCTGTGGTGGCCGAAGCCGATGAACAACAACGCCTGATCAAACTCCATGTGCGTTGGCTG
>JACCDH010371398.1_pt1 | contig 36604 bp, 44 predicted proteins | sample 7442481 | NCBI WGS metagenome assembly JACCDH01 (sample SAMN15323433, study PRJNA562643) | freshwater metagenome | isolation source: river surface water | place: USA:Blue River Watershed | collected 2017-08-15 | reverse complement strand
GTAAGTTCTCTGAAGTAGAAAATTCTTGCTCTACGAACGTGACCTTTTTTGTTGATTTCAATTTTTTGCAAAGCTGGCAAGTTTACTGGGAAGATACGCTCTACACCAATGGCACCTGACATTTTACGAATGGTAAAAGTTTCTGTATTTCCAGAACCTCTTCTTTGAATCACAACACCTTTAAAAAACTGTGTTCTTGTTTTTTCACCCTCTTTAATTTCGTAGTAAACTGTGATAGTATCTCCAGCTCCAAAATCAGGGAAATCTTTTTTTGCTACAAATTCGTCTTGAACGAATTTTAATAAATCTGCCATTTTATATTTATTTTATGGTTTTAAAAAGAGCAACATTCACGGTTTTCGCCAGAGGTTGGTCTAATGAGGGTGCAAATGTAAATAAAAAAGTTTAAAGTTTATAGTTTAAAATTTAAAATTTTTATGTTGGGTTTTAATCCCCCCTTTGGGGGTTAGGGGGCTTATTCCCCAAGCAAATCCGGCCGTCTGTTTTTAGTATGTTCATAAGCCATATCTTCTCGCCATTTGTCGATTTTGGCAAAATTGCCGCTAGTGAGAACTTCTGGAACTTTCCAGCCTTTGTAATCTGCGGGTCTTGTATAAATAGGTCCTGACAATAAATTATCCTGAAAACTATCGGTCAAGGCCGAGGTTTCATCGCTCAAAACGCCTGGAATCAATCGGATTATGGCATCGCACAAAACCAATGCACCCAATTCTCCGCCGCTCAAAACATAATCGCCAATAGAGATTTCTTTGGTGATAAAATGGTCACGCACCCGTTGATCCACTCCTTTATAATGCCCACAAAGAATAATGATATTCTCATACATCGACATCGTGTTAGCCATTTTTTGGTTCAATGTTTCTCCGTCAGGTGACATATAAATGATTTCGTCGTAGGTTCTTTCGCTTTTCAAATGAGTAATACAATCGTCAATGGGTTGAATATTCATCACCATTCCCGCTCCACCACCGTAGGGATAATCATCTACACTTTTTTGTTTGTTGGTTGTGTAATCCCGCAGATTATGAAAATGAACTTCCACAATTCCTTTGTCTATGGCACGTTTCATCATCGAAGCCTCAAACGGACTTCGCAATAATTCTGGCAGAACAGTAATAATATCAATGCGCATAATTGAATCTATAGGTTGCAAAGGTACAAAGTTTTTTTTCAGAAGCTATTTCCAGCTATTGGTTACAATCTTTTCTTTTTTAAAGGAAAAAAGAAAAGGATTTCCACTGCTATCTGGGCTAGGGCTGATTGTTTAAGTATTACTTTTTAGTGGCTTTTAAAGCATAAACCATCGGAATTTTATTTTCAAACTTTTTAATTCTGAATTTATTTGGTTCAAATTCTTCAGTTTCATTAAAGCAATTATATGGGGAATAATTGTATTCATTGAAACAATTAATTTCTAAACCGCTATTTATTAAAGCATTTAATAGTTCAGATATTGGATGATTCCAAGTTATTGTTTGTGCAGAAATTGTAGAATATCTGTCTGCATAAGTTCCAGATTCATCTTCTACAATGGGTCCGAGATTGAAATAATTATAAAAAACTTCCTTAAAATCATTATCATACATCCAAACTACCGGATGAAAATCTGCCATTACAAATTTTCCATCGGGTTTCAAAAAATGAGAAATAACATTTGCCCATTTATACAAATCTGGAAACCAACCAATTGTTCCGTAGCTTGTAAAAACAATATCGAATTTCTCCTCTAGATACTTTGGTGTATCATAAATATCACAACAAATAAAAGTGGTATCCAAATTCAAGTTTGTAGCAAATTCTTTAGCCTTATCAATTGCTTTGTCTGAAAAGTCAACACCGGTAGCATTTGCGCCCATTCTCGAAAAAGTATTTGTATCTTGACCAAAATGACATTGTAAATGCAATATTTTTTTATTTGAAATATCTCCTAATAATTCCAATTCAATAGAATTTAAAGTCGAATTCCCATCTATAAAACTTTGATTATTATAAAATTCAGAATCAATATGAATGTCTGTTTTAATATTCCAAGTTTGTTTATTTATGTTGATGTAATCTGTTTTTTCTCCCATATCAAATTATTTAAAATCAAATATACTATTTAAAAAGGTACAACATTAATTTCGTAAATTTGCGCCTAAATAAAAATTATAAAAAAATGGAAAACGGAATATACGCTAAATTCAACACTGCAAAAGGGTCGATTTTAGTAAAATTGACACACGATTTAACACCTGGAACTGTTGGAAACTTCGTAGCTCTTGCTGAAGGAAATATGGAAAACAAAATTAAACCTCAAGGAAAGAAATTCTACGATGGTTTGAATTTTCATAGAGTAATCCCAGATTTTATGATTCAAGGAGGTTGTCCTCTTGGAACAGGAACTGGCGATCCTGGTTACAAATTTGATGATGAGTTTCACCAGGATTTGCGACACGATGCGCCAGGGGTTTTGTCAATGGCAAATTCAGGACCTGGAAGCAATGGTTCTCAATTTTTTATCACACACGTAGCAACTCCTTGGTTGGATAACAAACACACGGTTTTTGGAAACGTAATTGAAGGTCAAGATGTGGTAGATGCCATTGCACAAGGAGATAAATTAGAATCCGTTGAAATTATAAGAGTGGGTGAGGAAGCTCAAAAATGGAATGCAATTGAGGCTTTCGTTGGTTTAAAAGGTGCTCGTTTGAAAAAATTAGCTGCTTTGAAAGCAGAATCTGAAGCTAAAATGGAGCAGCTTGCTGCAGGTTTTGAAAAAACAGAAAGCGGATTGCGTTATCAATTCATTCAAAGGGGAACGGGAAAACAAGCCGAGAATGGAAAAACAGTTTCAGTACATTATGAAGGTTCATTAGAAAACGGAAAAGTGTTTGACTCTTCTTATCCAAGAAAAAAACCAATCGAATTTAAATTGGGAATTGGTCAAGTAATTGAAGGTTGGGATGAAGGTATCGCTTTGTTGAAAGTAGGTGACAAAGCCCGTTTTGTGATTCCATCGGACTTAGGATACGGACCAAGTGGAGCAGGAGGAGTGATACCACCCAATGCTATTTTAATATTCGATGTAGAATTAATGGACGTGAAATAATATTCTGTAATCAGTTTTTAGTAGTCAGAAATTAGTTTTATAAATAGAAATCCCAAACCGAGAGTTTTGGGATTTTTTAGTTAAAAAATTTAAACCTAAAGCTTCCTGTTTCCCCTGACTGGAAGCTAAACTATATTATGAACAAACTATGGATTTAACTTGGACAGAATTCGAAAAAGTTGAAATGAGACTGGGAACTATACTTGAAGTCAATGATTTTCCAGAAGCACACAAACCTGCTTACCAACTCTCGATTGATTTTGGTTCGACTATTGGTATTCGAAAATCTTCTGCACAAATCACCAATCGCTACAGTAAAGAGGAACTCGTCCATAGGCAAATTATAGCTGTTATCAATTTTCCTAAAAAGCAAATTGGGAAGTTTATGAGTGAATATTTGGTTCTTGGAGCCATTGGTGAGGAAGGAGATGTGGTATTATTGGCACCAGATTTCAATATAGAAAATGGACTTTGAATTGGGTAAAAAAAAACCTGAAAATCTCTCGACTTTCAGGCTTTTAGGTTTTGGTTAGTTATTTTGGTTAGTTGTATATTTTAAATATCGTCAAATTCAATATCAGTAAAACTAGATGTTGAAGGGATAGTTTCATCTTCTATTTTATCTAAATCGTATTCTTTTTTGTAATCTTTTTGGTGTCTTTCAGAGATTACTTCCTCCCCTTTATGATTCAAAACATATGAGGTCATTTCTTCTAAAATTTCAGTGAAAGCTACAAAATCTTCTTTGTATAAATATATTTTGTGTTTTTTGAAGTGAAACGAACCATCGGCTTCTGTAAATTTTTTGCTTTCGGTAATAGTAATGTAGTAATCATCAGCTTTTGTAGCTCTTACATCAAAAAAATACGTTCTTCTTCCAGCTCTTAAAACTTTAGAAAATATCTCTTCTTTTTCTAACATATCATTTTCTCTCATAATCTTTCTGTCAATTTATTGTTCTTTAGTTGCAACCAAAAATCTAAAAAATAGTTGTATTACACAACAATTATTGCAATTCTTTTTCAGAAAGTTGTTTTAAATATAAAGCAGCATAATAGCCATCTTGATTTATTAATTGATTATGAGAACCTTGCTCGATAATTTGCCCTTCGTCTAAAATAATTATTTTGTCGGCATTCTTAGCTGATGAGACTCTATGACTAACAATTATTGTAGTTTTGTCCTTGCAAATTTCCTGAAGATTATTCAAAATAGCTTCTTCGGTTTCGGTATCAACGGCAGATAAACAATCGTCAAATAATAAAATTTTTGGGTTTTTGATAATAGCTCTTGCAATAGAAACTCTTTGTTTTTGTCCACCTGAAAGCGTGATGCCTCTTTCGCCAAGTATAGTCTCGTATTGTTTGTTGAAACCCAAGATATTGTCGTGTACTACGGCACTTTTTGCTGCATTTTCAACTTCTTTATCGGTGGCCTCTTCCTTGCCAAATTTGATGTTATTTTTGATTGTATCCGAAAACAAAAAAGCATCTTGAGGCACAATTCCGATGTTGTTTCTTAAATCGAATAAGTTGACTTTGCTAATTTCTTTTTTGTCAATAGTAATTTGCCCCTCTGTTACATCATACAAGCGAGAAATTAGTGAAATAATGGTCGATTTTCCAGAACCTGTTTTTCCTAATATTGCCAAAGTTTCGCCTTTGTCAACAGTAAACGATACGTTTTGTAGTGCTTTTATATTGGTGTCTTCATAAGTGTAGCTCACGTTTTCGAAAGAGATTGCTCCCTCAATACTTGATTTTTCGGGATTGTTATTTTGAATTTCCGGCACAATTTTCAGGAATTCGTTGATGCGTTTTTGAGAAGCTTCGGCCTCTTGAACCATTGATGAAACCCAGCCTAGCGAAGCTACAGGCCATGTTAGCATATTGACATACAAAATAAATTCGGCGATGGTTCCAATACTTTTGATACTACCATTGATGTACATTAATCCCCCAAAATAAATCACCACCAAGTTGCTTATTCCAATTAGAGCCAACATTAATGGGCCAAATAAGGCTTGGATTTTGGCCAAATTCAAGCTTTTGCTTTTGCTTTCATCAGACAATGCAATCATATTGTTATAATGTTGATCTTCTAAAGAATAGGCCTTAATAACTCTTATTCCAGAAAATATTTCCTGAGTAAAACTGGAAACCTTGGATAAATATTGCTGTAATATAGTACTTCGTTTATTGATTTCGGAACTGATTTTGAATATGGCATAAGATAAAATGGGTAACGGTAGCAAGGTGTACAAAGTTAATAATGGCGAAACACTAAACATATACATAATTACTATAGCAAACCGAATAATGGTGTTTATGGTGTACATTACAGCTGGACCAACATACATTCGCACTTTCGAAACATCTTCGCTAATGCGGTTCATTAAGTCGCCAGTTCGGTTTTGTTTGTAGAAGTTTTGTGAGAGATTTTCATATTGTCGGAACACTTCATTTTTCAAATCGAATTCGATGTGGCGTGACATTACGATTAACGTTTGGCGCATCAAAAAAGTGAGGAAGCCCGCCACTATAGTTGTAGCAATAATAAGTAAAATGTTCCAAATTAATTCTTGCTTGATTATTTCTTTGGAGACCGATTGATCTTTAGCAAAGGCTTCGATTATAGTAAATGATTTGCTAATTAATTTGGGTGTAAATAAGGAGAATATTTGCGCCACAATCGTTATAAAGATGCCTAATAAAAAGCTGTATTTGTACTTGACGAAATATTTGTTTAAATATTGTAATTCTTTCATTTTTGGATTTTGTTCAAAGGAATTTCAAAGGTAATAGGAAAATTAGATAATTTTCAGGTTTAATTCTATTTTAAAAAATGAAATTCTTATTTTTGCAAATTAATTTAAAAAAGTTCTTACAAGGTGGTAAATAGAAGACATATTCGCGTTAAGGTTTTGCAATCCATATATGCGATGCATCAAAATGGGTCAGATAATCTAGAAAAAGAAGAAAAATTTCTTTTTTACAGTATTGACGCTATTCAGGATTTATACCTTATCATGCTTTCCTCACTAATCGAAATTTGCAAAAAAGAAACTGAGTTTTTGCATAAATCCAGCCAAAAACATCTCGCCACTCCTCAAGAACGTAAACCCAACGAAAAGTTTATTAAAAATGCTATTTTTCAGATACTTGCCGAAAATAATTCGTTGAGTATTGCTCTTGAAACTCGTAAAATAGACAATTGGACCTTGAATGATGACTATATTTTAATACTTCTAAACGACATCAAGCAAAGCAAATTGTATGCAAAATATATGAGCAAAGAGAGTAGCACTTTCGGAGAAGACAAGGAATTTATAGTCAATTTGTTTCAGGAAGTCATTGTCCCAAACGAAAAATTATACGACTATTTGGAAGACAATAAACTGACTTGGATTGATGATATTCCTGTGGTAAATACTGAAATCATCAAACAATTGAAGGCTATAAAACCAGTTGATGAAGGAAATTTAAGAGTTCCAAAAGTATTCAAAGACAACGAAGATCGTGATTTTGCCAAAGATTTATTTAGAAAAACTGTCTTAAACGAATCAGAATTGGCTAAGGAATATGTGGATAAAACCCCCAATTGGGACTCCGAAAGAATTGCCGAAATCGACACCATTATTCTGAAAATGGCAATATGTGAATTGTTGAAATTCCCATCAATTCCAGTAAAAGTAACGCTGAATGAATATTTAGAATTGGCCAAAGAATATTCTACACCCAAAAGTAGTATTTTCATCAACGGAATATTAGACAATTTGGTCAAAGAACTCCAAGCCAACAATAGAATCCAAAAAGTGGGTCGTGGTTTAATGTAAATCACAAAAAAAACAATAATCAAATCACAAAAATCAATTTAAAATTATGGAACAGTTATCTCAATTTGCCCCTTTTTTATTAATGTTTGTTGTAATCTATTTCTTTATGATTAGACCCCAACAAAAAAGAGCCAAACAAGAAAAAGAATTTGAAAGTGCTTTGAAAGTGGGTGATAAAATTATCACCAAAAGTGGAATGCACGGTAAAGTGGCCGAGGTTTCCGAAACTACAGTCGTAATCGAAACAATGGCTGGAAAATTGAAAATGGAACGTTCTGCTATTTCAATGGAGATGAGCCTTGCCCTGAATAAGAAAGCATAAATTAGCAACTACTGTAAATAAAATCCCAAACTTCAATATTGAAATTTGGGATTTTTTTGCAAAATTTTATTTTTTCTTGCCTTTATTTTTCTTTGCTTTTTGAGTTTTCAATTTAGCCTTGGCTTTTTTCTCTTTTGCTTTTAGTTTTTCCTTTTTAGATTTTTTTTCCTTTTCCTTTGTTTTTTCTTTAGCTTTTTTGGCCTTATTTTTAGCTTTTTCTTTTTCCTTCTTCTTGTTTTTCTTTGTCTTTTCTATTGGTGCAAAAGAATCTTTAGTAATTTCTACTTCTGTAACCTCTATAGCTTTTGGCATTTCAACAACTGGTTCGACTACTTTTGGAGCACTTTTTGTTCTAGTTGCAGGGGCTGTTTTCTCAATAGAAGGGTTTGCAGTTGTTCTTGCTCTGCTAACTTTTGGATTTGTTAGCTTAGGAGTTGGTTTTGTAACTGTATTTTCCTTTTTGTTTTCAGTAAGGATCTCAGCTGTTTTGTTTTCAATTGGTTCTTCCATAATTTATATTTTTTTATTAAAATTTGAATGGTAAATTAATTGTATAGTAGTGTTTAACAAATGTAATCATTCAAACAATACGCCATTGTTAAGTTTTTATTGATTAAGAGTCAAAAATAAAACCATCACTCGATGGTTTTTTTTAATAAATATTTTGAACATTTAATAATTTATTTAGCAGTAGGTTTTGCAGTCAATTCAGCGATTTTTACAATTACATTGACTGCTTTTTGAAGGCTCTCAGCAGGGACATATTCGTATTTTCCGTGAAAGTTGTGACCTCCAGCAAAAATATTCGGGCAGGGCAATCCTTTATAGGATAATTGACATCCATCCGTTCCGCCTCGTATGGGTTTTATTATGGGTTTTATTCCCAATTCTTTCATCGCTTTTTCGGCAATATCTACGATATGTTTTACAGGGAGAACCTTTTCTTTCATATTGTAATATTGATCTTTTACTTCGGCAATTACAATATCTTCACCAAATTGATTAGCAAATTTCTTATTCAATTTTTTGGCTATCTTGGCTATAAGTTCTTTACGTTTTTCGAACTTTTTCTTGCTGTGATCTCTGATAATCAATTCTAAAACGGTTTCTTCTATGCTTCCAGTTAAGTGATGAACATGAAAAAAACCTTCATATCCTCTAGTTTCTTGGGGAGTTTGTCCTTTGGGTAACTCATTAATAAAATCATTAGCAATCAGCATGGAATTGATCATTTTTCCCTTAGCATACCCAGGATGAACACTTTTTCCTTTGAATGTAATTTTAGCTCCAGCGGCATTGAAGTTCTCGAATTCTATTTCCCCAACTTGACTTCCGTCCATAGTGTATGCCCAATCGCAACCGAATTTCACTACATCAAAATGATGTGCTCCACGACCTATTTCTTCGTCAGGAGTAAATCCGACTCTGATTTTTCCGTGTTTGATTTCTGGATTATTTATAAGATATTCCATTGCTGTTATAATTTCGGTAATTCCAGCTTTATCATCGGCACCTAAAAGTGTGGTTCCATCTGTGGTGATTAGTGTTTGACCTTTGTATTGTAATAAATCTTTGAAATATTTTGGTGATAAAATAATATTTTGCTCCGCATTCAGTACGATGTCGCCACCATCATAATTGGTAATAATTTGAGGGTTTACATTGGCACCAGTAAAATCTGGTGTGGTGTCAAAATGTGCAATAAATCCAATTGTAGGAACTAAGTAATCTAGGTTCGATGGTAGCGTAGCCATAATGTAGGCTTTATCATCAATGGTGACGTCTTGCATTCCAATTGTTTTTAGTTCTTCGACTAATTTGTTGGCTAAATCCCATTGTTTTGCTGTGCTTGGGGTTGTTTCTGATTTGGAATCTGATTCGGTATCAATGATAACGTAGCTAATAAAGCGATCTATAATATGTTGCATTAGATTGTATTTTTAACAAAGATACAAATCGGAATGATTGAGCAATAAAAAGTTAATTAAAGTTGAATTTTCCATTACAAATTGTGAATTCTAAAAAAATAAAGATTGATGGTTTTTTATTTTTCTCTCTGTATCATTTTGAATAGGTGAGTTGTCGATGATTTTCCTAATCCTAGACCTCCCTTGATATTGTTTATTTCAAAAAATAGTTTTGAAATGTTTTTTTTGTTAATTTCATTGTAGTAAAAACTTTCGAAAGTCTTAACAGATTCCATTTTTGAAGCTAATTGAAATCTAATTTTACATAATATTGTATGTCTTCTGAAGTATCAATTTAGAGATTTGCTCATTTTTGAGGATATAATTATACAAAATATTTATTTAGACATAAGTGAGATTCGTTTTTGCTATTTATCAATGTCTTAAAAGTTCCTAACCTAATACTATTTATAATAAAGTTTCAAAAAAAAAAGGTCTAAACAGATAAAATAATAGATAAAGATTATATATTGTTAATCAAAACCGCAAATTCTTTCACTTTATCCCAATCGGTGTATTCGATTTTAGTTTTCGAATTTGTTGGACCTTTTGTCATCCACATAATCAATTGAATCATCAATCTATCGGTAAAAGGATATTTTTGATAATCGAGTTTACCTGCAAAAACAGCCGATGTTTTGGGGATCCAATGAATTGTTTGAAGAAATTTGATAAAATAAGGGTTGGTTTCTGGGCTTGCTTTTTCAGGTTTTCTGGCTACTAAATTGACCGAAAAAAAAGCGTTTTCTGTTTTTTCGAGTGCTGCTTTATTTTGGTTGATGAAATCAATTATTTTCGGATTGTGTTTGCCATACCGAATGCTAGCTCCAATGATAAACTTGTCGAAATCAGTAACATTTCCATTGAAATCCTCAATGGAGAAAAGTTCGACCGCATTGCCTTTTTCTTTTAAAACTTCTTTGATTAAGGTAGCTATTTTCAAGGTTTGCCCATCTACAGTAGCGTACAGAATTCCGATTTTCGTTTTCATATATGTAAATTTTGATTTTTCATCGGTCATATATGGTATCGCCTTTTACTTATTGGTGTTTGCTTACGCAAACTTGTTGTTAATGGCGATTTCATATATGTAGTTATTTATTGTTATTATCGGTCATATATATTTGCTTCGCCTGTTCACTTCGTTCGATCCGCATATATGTTCATCGGTGTTTATCTCATCGGTTATTATTTTATTTTGGTATTCGATGATTTTCAATTGCGACTAATTTTAGGTCATGCTCATTTGATATATGACCGCTGAAAAATCAAAATTTACATATATGATTTTTTATTTTTTTTCCTTTAGCCTAAAAAAAACAATCATAATATTTCATGTACTAATGTAAAGAAAAATCATAATTTTTTTAATTATTTTTACAAAATGAGACCTACAGACGATTATATCTTTAGACAGCCCGAAAAGTTCCAATCGATACTCTTGCATTTAATTCATGTTTTCGAAAGAGAAATCCCTGAACTAAAGTTGTTTTTCAAATGGGGAATTCCGTATTTTTATTTTCGTAAAAAGCCGTTTTGTTATTTGGCACCCAATCACAAAAAAGGTTATGTTGATGCGGGTTTTGCTAGAGGTTATCAATTGAAACGAAACCAGGAATACTTAGTCGGCGAAAATCGAAATACGGTAAAATCGCTCCGTTATTTTAGTTTAGAAAGTATCAATAATGCTGTTTTGGTTGAGGTTATTCGCGAAGCAAGAAATTTATATACATAAAAAAATCTCCTTTGGGAGATTTTTTTTTTATGATTCGATAAATTAGCTTTTCACTTCTTTGTTGAAGTAAACCAGGTAATAATACATTTGTTTTTCTTCATCCCAACCTTTTTCAACAAATTTTTCGGCACTTTCTGGATTGATAAAATCCATTTTTATTTGAATTTGTGTGTCTAAGTTGATTACATTTTTAATCGATTTTCTGGCATCCGAAACCGCGGAATTCGCAATTGGAAAAGTGGTCACATCTTCGATGCTGTATTTCTCACCTTTATCCACTTTGTAGTTTTTGAATTCAGGTATCAAATCTGGATTATCCAAAACTTCATTCAAGAAATTGCTTTCTTCGAACTGGTCGTTTTTAGCAAAATAATTCACAGAACGGTTCATAAACATCACTTCTTCTTTTTTGTCTTCGGCAGGAAAAACGACATCTTTAGCAAAGCCTTGACAGAATTTCAAATATTTTTTGGTGATGAAATTCTCGTCTTCAAACGCATCAACCGATAGGAAATGTTCCAACCAATAACGGGCATCATAACGATTGCTGTCCACAGTTAGGATTTTATAACCTTCCTCTTTTTTATAATTGAAAATGATACAACCTTTGTCCAATTTGCTGAGATTGATTCCGTGTTGCAAAATCATTTCTAGGTTAGATTCTTTTTCTTCAAATTGTAAGAAATCAGATTGTAATTCACTTTTAAAAATTCCAATAGCATCAACTACATTGTTGTCGATATTCAGGTTTGTCAAATATGTTACATAAACTTCCCCGTTTTTGATGTGCGGATGATTCGATTGTTCGAATAAATGTGTCGTAATTTGTTTTGAAACTTCGTGTAAACTACTTGGATTATCGAAAATTTGACTCGCCATTTTGAACATATCGTTGTATTCCAAATCGACTTCGTGAGCAAACTGAAAGTAGTTTTCTTCTTTGTCTCTAAATGGTTTGAAGAAATATTCTTTGATTAAAGGAACAATTTCATCTTTTAAATTAAAAGGGTTTTCCGATAAAAAAATTACTTCGTTGCGACTTTTGTTTCCCACTCTGTGAATGGATAATGTTTCGATGTGGGTGTTGAATAGGTTTATCATAAGTGTAGCCCCTTCCGTCCTCCCCGAAGGGGAGGTGCCAAGTTCTGGACATTTTGTTTAGTTAGTTTTAATTTTGAAATGTAAATATTATTCCCCTTTGGTGGTTTGCTTAGCCAATTCGCTTTCTCTCGTGTGGGGGCTTAATTCCAACTCTCTTCAAACCCGTAATCCTCGAAGTTATCGTCACTTTCGAACATATCGAGGTCTTCTTCGTCAAGATCATCTTCAAATTCATTGTGATCTTCGTCTTCCTCTTCGGCAATAAAATGTTTTTCTATTGCTTCAGCTGGTATTTCACCAACAGAAAAAATAGTTTCAGGATACGTATTTCCTGCTACAATTTCTTCGATAGCTGCCAGTTCTACAAGAAAAGTCCACATACTAATGAAATCGTAAACATAAATTATCTTAGTGTTTTCTTTATCGAAAATATCCGAAAGCAAGTAATTGCTCATCGTTTTTTGTTCGCCTGGAATATCTCCTGTGTCAAACAACGGAATTTCGTCTTCTTGATTCCAAGTATCGTCACAAGTGTAGAAAGAAGCCACTTCCATACCGTCAAATCCAAAAGAATTGAAGATGGCGTTGTGTAAATCTTCTAAAGTATCTTCGGCAAGTATCGCTATATCCCTAAAAATGTCTTCTTCGGCATCGAGAATTACCCTGAATTTGTAAACCATAATCTTAGTTTTTTTTGAAAGGTCAAAGGTAAAATTTAATTTTAGATTTTAGATTTTAGATTCAGGATTTGTTGATAAGATTTTTTGTAAACAAAAAATAAAATTAGATTTTAGTTTTTTGGATTGTCTTATGAATTTTTGGTACTTCCTCAATAGCTGCGCTACCATACCATGGAGTGAGTTCAACTTCGAATATTTTGGCTTGTACTGCTGGGTCTGATTCTACTAAAATTTCAGCTTCTTCAATGGTTTCAACATTAAAAATATAAATGCCTCTATAGTTTCTGTCGTTTTTCATAAACGGTCCTGCAAGGGCTAATTTTCCTTCATCGGCCAATTTATTGATAGTAGCCATATGGCCTTCAAAAAACTTTGTTCGTTCTTCTTTAGTGGCGGTTGTATTTGTTCCAGTTTTTAAAATACAAAACACATATTTTTTCATTCCATATTCGTCGGAATGAAGTGATTTGGCAAGGTTTTCATCGTATTTTGGAGATTCTTGTGCATTTGAATTCACAAATAGTAGCAGTATAAAAAGGATGTAAAATAGAGTTTTCATAATAATTGGTATTAAATTAATTTAGTTTTCGAATCACTCTCGCAGGATTTCCAACTGCTAATGAATTATCAGGAATATTTTTTGTAACAACAGAACCAGCACCAATAACACAACCTTTTCCTATGGTTATTCCGGGAAGAATAACTGTATTTCCTCCAATCCAACAGTCATCTCCAATAGTAATAGGCAAGGCATTTTCGACTGTTTTTCTCAGCTCGGCTTCAAGTGGATGATTGGCAGTGTAAATTTGAACATTAGGTGCGAAAAAAACATTAGAGCCAATAGTGACTTTTGCACAGTCCAACACAACACAATTCACGTTAAAATAGACATTGTCACCGCAACTAATATTGTATCCATAATCACAAAAAAAAGGCGGTTCGATATAAAGATTTGTTCCTGTATTTGGAATTAATTCTTGGATTATTTCTCTCGCTTTTTTGGTTATTCTGTATTCGATGACATTTAATCTATGAAGCAGATTTTTGGCTTTTCGTCTATCTTTTACCAAAACAGCATCGCCTGCTAGATAGGCTTCCCCGGCAATCATTTTCTCTTTTTCGGTTTTCATAAAGTTTAATAGTGTATTGTAAATATATAAGAAATTGTATTAGAATACAATCCATCCCTAAAATTCCACAGTTCGGTCAGCTAATATTTCAAGACTCTAATTGCAGCGATACATTTGCTACATCAAAAAACTAGATTATGAAACCATTTTTACTTTTTGCAGTTTTATTTTTCTCCAATAGCTTGTTTTCTCAAACTACCATTTCTGGGAAAATAGTGGACGATAAAAACACTCCAATTCCAAATGCCAATATTTACATTGATGGAACTTACGATGGTGCAACATCAAATAATCTGGGAGAGTTTAGTTTTACAACAACAGCCGAAGGAAACCAAACATTAGTCATTAGTGCTTTGTCTTTTGAACAAAAAAAAAATGGCCATTGTGATGAATACATACCAAAGTCAAACTATAATTTTAAAACGAAATTTAACCGAATTAAATGAAGTAGTAATCACTGCAGGAACTTTGGAAGCTGGAGCAAAATCAAGAGTTTCGGTTTTGAAACCTTTGGATCTTTTGACCACAGCAGGAAATCCTGGGGATATTGTTTCGGCTTTGCAAACTTTGCCGGGAACACAAGTGGTTGGCGAAAGCGGCAAACTTTTTGTTCGAGGTGGTGAAGCCAACGAAACACAAACATTTGTCGATGGAATTCGAGTAGCGCAACCCTATCTTCAATCGGCGAATAATGTACCCACGAGAAGTACTTTCTCGCCTTTACTTTTCAAGGGAACGACTTTTTCAACAGGAGGTTATTCAGCGGAATACGGCGAGGCGCTTTCGAGTATTTTGATAATGAATACCATCGATGAACCCGATATGGAGAAAACGGATATTGGCTTAATGACCGTTGGTGCTAGTCTCGGAAATACTCAAAAATGGGAAAATAATTCACTAAGTGTAAACACCAATTATATCAATTTGCAACCCTATCAATCGTTGTTGCCCGATACTATGGAATGGATTAAACCCTACCAATCTATTGGTGGAGAAACCGTTTTTAGACAGAAATTAGATGGAGGATTGTTGAAATTTTATGCTTCTTACACGGCTTCTAATTTCGATTTGAAGCAAGATGATATTAATTATCCAGACAAAATACGCATTGAAAACAAGAACAAAAATTTGTATTCAAACCTTTCCTATAAAGGCGGATTTGGCGATAATTGGAAGGTTTTTGCAGGAATTAGTTTTGCTAATAGTCAAAATAATGGGATTTTTGATGTTTATAATTATGAGTCAGCTGAAAATGCCAGTCATTTGAAATTGAAATTGACAAAACCCATTTCCGATAAAATAAAAACCAGTTTTGGAGCCGACTATTTTTACACCAATTTCTCTGAATCAGTGACCAACTTCGAAAGTGGTTTTCATTCCAATATTTTTGCTGCCTATTCAGAAACCGACTTTTTGTTTACCAATAATTTGATTGCAAAAGTAGGTTTCCGATTTTCGAAAAATGAGTTATTGGACGAAAGTTCCATCGATCCAAGATGGGCTTTAGCCTATAAAGTGGCTAAAAATCAGCAATTTTCAATGGCTTACGGAAAATTCAATCAAGCTCCAAAGAACGACTATTTGAAATACGCCACTAATTTGCAAACTGAAAAGGCGCAACATTATATTTTGAGTTATGAATTCAACAAAGACAAGCAGATTTTCAAAGCCGAAGTTTATTTTAAGAATTATGACAATTTGGTAAAATACGATACCAATTCGCCGGTTTACAATAGCAATTTCAATAATAGCGGAATAGGATTTGCCAAAGGATTGGAGTTGTTTTGGAGAGACAACAAGAACATTAAAAACCTCGAATATTGGATTTCCTATTCTTTCATCGACACCGAAAGAGATTTTCAAAACTTTCCAAAACAGGTAATGCCAAGTTTTGTTGCCGATCATACCTTGTCTTTGGTAACCAAATATTGGATTCAAGATTGGCGTTCGCAAATTGGAGCGACTTACACTTTTGCTTCTGGCAGACCTTACGATAATCAAAATGAAATGACTTTTATGAACGGAAAAACAAAAAGCTACAATAATTTGAGCTTGAATTGGGCGTATTTGATTTCGCCCCAAAAAATACTTTTTTTCTCGGTAACCAATGTAGCTGGAATCAAAAATGTGTTTGGTTACAATTATGCCAATACGCCAAATTCAGCAGGAATTTATGAAAGTCAAGCGATTGTTCCTACTGCGGATCGATTCTTTTTTGTGGGGTTCTTTTGGACAATAAGCAAGGACAAAAAAGTAAATCAGTTGGAGAATTTGTAATTAGAATTTCAAGGTTTCAGGATTTTGACGACTGTCATACAATCTTAAAATTTCAATTCGACTGTTTGTTTCTCTGTAATAAAGTGTGTTTTGTTTGGTCACAACACATTTTCTTATTTGAAATTCTTTGTTAAAGAAGGGAAATTGATTTGGGTTTTTATAAATTAAATCAATACAAAAATCGAGTTTGGCAATGAATTGTATGCATACCTTTTTATTCCATCGATTTTCAAGATATTCTAATAGTTTGGCAAAATCATCGTCTGCATACGAAGACCATTTAATTGGTTTAAGCATACTTGTTTTTGTGTTTCGCCATTACTTTTTTATGATCAATACCATTTGATGAATTCATCTCTTCAATGGCGTCCAATAATCCTTTTTGTTGAGTTTTAGTTAGCGTATTCCATTCTTCAGTATCGTTATCATTGTTAATGAAATTGAGTACCAAACCATAAATCTGTTCTAATTTTGATTTCTCAAGGGTATCGATTTCTCGAAATAGTTTCAGTTTTAATTCAGCAGTGCGCATAACCTTAAGTTTTTCCAAATTTACAAAAAAAAGTAAACCCAATACAATTCATCACCTTAAATTGACAGTTCAGTTAGAATGAATTTTATTTGAATCACAATCAATATATATTTGTACAAGAATTAAATAACAATCTAAAAACTAGAAATCATGACCAAAATTATCATTGCAATCATATTATTCATCAGTAGTTTAGTTTCTGCTCAAAATGTAAATCTTACTGTTTCAATATCAGGTTTGAAAAATGATTCAGGAATTCTACAAGTAGGTTTATTTAATTCTGAAGGTGCATTTCTAAAATCAATTTACAAGGGGTTTCCTCAGAAATTAAATCGAAAAAAGCTACTGTCACTTTTTTGAATGTTCCAGAAGGGGAATATGCCATTTCTGTTTATCACGAAAAAACAAAAACGGCAAACTGGATACCAATTTTATCGGAATTCCATCAGAAGATTTTGCCTGTTCAAATAATGCTAAAGGATTTATGGGACCTCCAAAGTATGAAGACGCTAAATTCCAACTCAATAAAGATTCAAAAATAGACGTTAAATTCAATAATTAATTGACTATTAAATCAATTTAAAATGAAACGCCCACGACAATTATCATTGACACACACCAATATGATTATAGGCGTTACATCTTCCAATAAAAAACAAATATTATAAACAGATGAAACGCCCACGACAATTATAATTGACCCACACCAATATGATTATAGGCGTTCCATCTTCCAATAAAAAACAAATATTAAAACAGATGAAAAACATCATCACAACAATTACATTATTTGTAGCCATTATTGCATCTGCCCAAAGTCAATTTGAGCAAGGAATGGGAAAAGCATTCCAACTTTGGGGAGAAGGAAAAAACACCGAAGCATCGGCTATGTTCGAGAGAATTGCAGCAGCAGAACCTAATTCTTGGTTGCCTAATTATTATGTGGCTTTGGTAAACACCACAACAGCTTTTGGAACAAAGGATAAGGAGCAAATAGACTTGTTGCTGACTAAAGCGCAAAATGTAATTGACTCAGAAATGATAAAAAATCCAATTAATTCCGAACTCATTGTCATTCAAGCCATGATTCATACTGCCTGGATTGCTTTTGGTCCAATGACAAATGGTCCAAAATTATCTCCAATCGTTATGGAATTATATAGTAAAGCCGAATCCTTAGCTCCTGAAAATCCTAGAGCTGTTTTTGGAAAAGCGGAATTTGAAATTGGTGGAGCACAATTTTGGGGAACAGACACCAAGCCAATGTGTGCCCAAATTGAAAAAGCTATTGGACTTTTTGCTACTTTTAAACCTGAAACCCCTTTTTCTCCAAAATGGGGATTAGAAAGAGCCGAAGCTGCTTTGAAAAATTGTAAATAAATTAAGCAAAACCTGTCAGGTTTGTTAAACCAGATAAAATGAACAGACTATTAAAAGAAATTCTAAAAGCACTAGTAATAAGTTTTATTATTTACTTAGTATTACTTTTTATTGAAGTATTATATGGAGGAATACAATTTGAATCTTTCTATCAACTAGGGCATGATTTAGGAAAGCGCTTCCGATATTGTATGACATATAGTTTATCATTATATTTCGTAAATGCTTTTTTACACATAAAGTTAGATGCTATTTTTTCAAAAAACAGATACAGTCCAAAACGATTGATAATTGGGTTTGTACTTTCGTTTGTAGTAACTTTATTTGTGATTTTTTTATTGCGGTTTTTTGAAGCTTTAATTATTAAAAACAACACACTTGAAGTATTTTGGAATAACGAAAGAGCGTCAAATTATATAGTATCCTCTATAATTGCGATTTTGGTTTTGTTGGCTATTCATTCATTTTATTTTTACAAAACGCTTCAAGAAAATAGAGTAAAAGAACAAAAAATAATTGCTGGAACGGCTTCGGCAAAGTTCGAAAGTTTGAAAAACCAAATTGATCCGCATTTTCTCTTCAATAGTTTGAATGTGTTGAGTTCGTTGATTGAAGAAAATCCGGAAAATGCACAACGATTCACGACTTCTCTGTCCAAAATTTATCGCTATGTTTTGGAACAAAAAGACAAAGAATTAGTTTCGGTTGAAGAAGAATTGGCTTTCGCCAAAACCTATATGAATTTGTTGAAAATGCGTTTTGAAAACAGCTTGTTTTATGAATTGCCAACAACAATTATTAATTCAGAAGCCAAAGTAGTTCCCCTTTCGTTGCAGCTTTTATTAGAAAACACGGTAAAACATAATGTGGTTTCTGAGCAAAAACCATTGCATATTCGGATTTATGTTGATGGAGATTATTTAGCCATTCAAAACGATTTTCAAAAAAAGGAAGTGTTACAAAGTCGTCAAGGCGTAGGATTACAAAACATCATCAATCGTTACGGAATTATTACCAACAGAAAAGTATTGATAGAACAAAATGAACAAACATTTACGGTCAAATTACCTATTTTAACGAAACAAATTAGTGTTATGGAAACTACGACAAGTTACAGCGAAAATACAGCCTATTTTAGAGCTAAAAAGCGAGTGGAAGAACTCAAGGGATTTTACGGAAACTTAATTTCCTATTGTATAGTAATTCCAATCTTAATTTTTGTGAATCTTACATATTCTCCACAATTTCAGTGGTTTTGGTTTTCGGCAGCAGGTTGGGGATTTGGGATTTTGATGCACGCTTTCAAAGTTTTTGGGTATAGTTCCAATTGGGAAGAACGAAAAATACAAGAAATATTGAATAAAGAAGATAATAAGCAAACTTGGAAATAATCATGAAAAATCAATATACAGAAGAAGAACGCTATTTTAAAGCGCAAAAAAGAGTAGAAGAAATAAAAGGTTTTTACGGAAACCTAATTGCTTATATTGTTGTAAACATTGGTTTGCTGGTTCTGAATTTAATGACTTCACCCAATCATCTTTGGTTTTATTGGCCTCTTTTATGGTGGGGAATTGGAGTGATTTTTCATGGTTTAAAAGTCTTCAATTATATGCCTTTTTTTAGTAAGGATTGGGAAGAAAAAAAAATTAAAGAGTTTATAGAAAAAGAAGAGCAATCTAAAAATACTTGGCAATAATTTTTATAATTAAAACCAAATGAGACTATCAAAAAGGATGTATGACGATTACCAATCAGAAAATTTCAATCCAGACGAGCGCTATCGTTTGGCTTATAAAAAAGTAAAAAGAATCAAAGGATTTTATGTGCATGCTATAGTTTATGTACTTGTAAATGCCTATTTAATTTTTTCAAGTTATTCACATACACAGCATTCTGATAAAGATTTTTTTAATTGGGGAACGTTCTCCACGGCACTATTTTGGGGTATAGGATTATTGGCTCACGGATTATCGGTTTTCGGCAGAAATATTTTCTTTGGAAAAAACTGGGAAGAAAGAAAAATTCAGGAGTTTATAGTAAAAGAAAGAGCCTCCCAATCCCCAAAGGGGAAATCTGAAAATTGGATTTAATTTTAAATATTTTGAAATGAATAAATCAACAATTCCCCCTTCGGGGGTTAGGGGGCTTACTACAATAATAATCGAAGACGAAAAACCAGCAGCAAGGTTGTTGCAACGCAAACTCGAAAAACTCAATATCGAAGTGGGAGTGATGCTTCATTCGGTGGCCGAATCCATCGAATGGTTTTCCCAAAACGAGCATCCCGATTTAATCTTTCTCGACATTCAATTATCGGATGGTTTGTCTTTTGAAATCTTTGAAAAAATTGATATTAAAAGCGCTATAATTTTTACGACCGCTTATGATGAATATGCTCTTAAAGCATTCAAATTAAATTCCATTGATTACCTTTTGAAACCCATTGATGAAGAGGATTTGGGTGCAGCAATTTCTAAATTCAAAATGCGTTTTCCAACTCAAAATCCAACGTTAAATTTGGACTTTGAAATGATTAAAAAAATGCTTCAGAACCCATTCGATAAGAATTTCAAAACTCGGTTTACGGTCAAAATTGGGCAACATCTCAAAGTGATTTCCACTGATGAAATTGAATGTTTTTTTAGCGAAAACAAAGGAACTTATATCCACACTTTTGACAACAGAAATTACCTAATCGAATCTACTTTGGAAGTTTTAGAACAAGAATTAGATGCCAAACAATTTTATCGAATCAGTCGAAAATTCATTATTCCGTTAAAGTCAGTTAAGGAGATTGTAGTGTACAGCAATTCTCGTTTGAAGGTAATTTTGCCCACATTTAAAGAAGATGAAGTGATTGTAAGTCGTGAAAAAGTATCCGATTTCAAGGCTTGGATAGGCTAGTTTTATATTTAAATTAAAACTAAATATAAACACTTTTAAAAATCCTAATGTTTAGTGTTTTAAATAATCAATATAGATTTAATCTATTGAGTTTTTATGTCTTAAAAAATGTCTTTCTGATGCCTATAATAATAAAAATAAAGATAGAGTAAAACACAAAAAAAGGAACAATCAGTTCTATCCATCCCAAAGCCAACATAGCGGCAATAATTAGCAATTGAAAACCCAATCCGTAAATGGAAACGAAAGTCATAAACCATTTTGGCAATGTTTGTACCTTATAGGCTTCACTGTCTAAAGTGTGAATTATTTTGTCAAAAATGCCATAAACAATCGTATAGATTTGAAATAAAATATCGACACATTTTTGAGTTTCCCCTGGCAAAGCTTGAGGTGATTTGTCTTCAAAAATTTTACTGGTTTTGTCTCCGCCAACCAATTTATTTCTCAAAATCACATAATAATAATTGTATAAAGTACCTTGTAATTGGATGCAAAAAAAGGCAATTAATGTCATCCAAAATGAGGTTTTTGACACATAATAAATTGTCACAAAAAACAGAAAGTTCAATACAATATCAAACACACTATCAAGGTATCTTCCAACATAAGAAGGTGTGTTTTTTATCCGAGCCAATTCACCATCAGCAGCATCGATAATCGATTTCAGAATGATAAAAAAGCTAGCTAAAATGTATTGATGTTGCAAAATACAGTAAATAGCAATCAAGCCACAAATGCCAAAAAGTAGCGTGACGTGTATGGGTGTGAATCGGGTATTTTTTAATTGATTGGCAAATAGTTTTCCAATGGATCTTCCATAATCCGATAAATCCAGAAATTTATCTTCGGCAGCAAGTTTCGACATTTTTAATGGTAAACAAAAGGTTGAGACAATATAGTCAGGTATTATTTTTTAATTGACCAAGGTATAATCCAAGGATTTTGTCTGTTTATTTTGACAATCTATGCAAAGTAAATGTCATAGCCGTCAGCAAGAAGAAAGCCACAACTTGATGCGTCAATCCTAACCAAAGCGGAACGCTGTAAAGCAAAGTAAATACTCCCAATGCAAATTGTGCAACTACGATGATTACCAAGGCATTTATTCCTGACTTTTGGTCTTTATTTAAATCAAATTTATGACTTTTAAATGCCAATAGCACTATAAATCCAACTACTACATAAGCCAAAGTACGATGCACAAATTGAACGCCGCTTTTACCCTCGGTTACTCTTTGAAGCCAACTGTCTTTTTCTAATAGTACACTTTCGTGAAGAAATTGTCCGTCGCTCATCATTGGCCAATGATTATGGATTAGACCCGCATTTAACCCGGCAACAAAACCGCCATAAATAATTTGTATTAATAAGAAAACCAGTGAAAAACGAGCGATGTTTTGAAGTGGAACTATAGCATCTTTTCTTTCAGGATAAATCAAATCTAAGGCTACCCAAAGCGTGTAAGCAAAAGTTATAAAGGCAAAAGTCAAGTGTAAGGAAAGTCTAAAGTGACTTACGTCCGGATTGTCAATTAAGCCGCTACGAACCATAAACCAACCCAAAAATCCTTGAAAGGCACCCATTCCAAGTAGCACCACACATTTTTTTAGGGTTTCGCTTGAAAGTCGTTTTTTGATAAGGAAATAAATAAAAGGAATTAGAAACACTAGTCCAATGATTCGTCCTATAAAGCGGTGGAACCATTCCCAGAAATAGATGAATTTATAATCATCCAGTTGGAAATCGTTTTGGATATTTATTTTTTGATATTCGGGGAATTTCTTGTATTCTTCGAATGCTTGCGACCATTTTTCTTCACTTAACGGTGGAAAAGTATCGGTGACCAAATGCCAGTCGGTCATTGATAATCCTGAATTGGTCAAACGAGTGATGCCACCAACTACGACCATTATAAATAATAAGAAGCAACCTGAAAGCAACCAGATTATTACGGATTTATTTTTATTTTTCATTTTATTTTATTGGAAAGTCTTGGGGATTTTGTCGCGTGTCCCAGATGTCTATAATTGTGATTTTGGTATCAGAAACTTCATAAATGAGTTCAAAATGGCTGACGATTTTTAGTCTAATATTTTTAAATTCAGTAGGTTTTCCCGTCTCGTGTTATAAAGAAGCTTGTTTGATGGATTCGTTAAATAAAACATTTAGTTTTTTACTGTAGACATCAGATTTATTTCTTTTATTCCAATATGCGAAAATAGATTTTCTTGATTGCAAAGCATTTGGAGCCCAGACTATTCTTGTTCCTCGAACCATTTTTCAATTTCTTTTTGGGCTTCTTCATCGGAAATACATTCGCCATTTTTAACTTGTTGGAGGGCAAGATTTATTTTTCGTTTCTCTTCGGCCGAAAAAAATCTGATTCTTTCATAAGTTGTAGTCGGTTCATTAACTACCGAATTGGCTTCATAATCATTTATGATTTCTTGAATTTTGTTCAAAAGAGCGACATCGTCAGTTGCGATAATTTTGGCCATTAATTCCAATTTTAATTCAACTATGTTCATAATCAAAATTTTTATAAAATTAAGAATTTTTTAGATAAACGAAGAGTAAACAATGCTTAAACTTTTGTCAAACCTAATTTAGCTCCTTTTTTCAATACAAAATCATAAGCAGCCTGATATTCATTTGGGATTTCACCTTCTAAAATTGCCTCTTTTACTGCTTCTTTTAGAATTCCAATTTCACGTGAAGGTTGCAAATTAAAAATCACCATAATTTCTTCTCCTGAAATTGGAGGCTGAAAATTACGAACCTGGTCGCGTTCTTCCACTTCTACAATTTTCTTGCGGACAATCTTAAAATTTTGGTGGTATTTCTTGAATTTATTGGGGTTCTTGGTAGTGATATCAGCTTCGCACAAAGTCATCAGGCTTTCCACATCTTCACCAGCATCAAAAACCAAACGGCGAATGGCTGAATCGGTTACTATATCCTCTGACAGAACAATGGGACGAGAACTCAGCATTACCATTTTTTGTACAAATTTCATTTTGTGGTTCAACGGCATTCGCAATCTCTCGAAGATTTTCTTTGTCATTTTTCCGCCCAAAAATTCGTGACCATGAAAGGTCCAACCTTGTTTTTTGTTAAAACGTTTGGTTGGTGCTTTTCCAATATCGTGAAGCAGTGCCGACCAGCGCAGCCAGACATCATCCGTGTTTGGGCAAATGTTATCAACCACTTCTAGTGTGTGATAAAAATTATTTTTATGGGTTTGTCCTTCAATTTCTTCAACCTGATTCAAAGCCGTTAGTTCGGGAAGAATGAGGTCTAACAGCCCGGTTTTGTACAACAATAAAAATCCAATAGAAGGTTTGTCGGTCGAAAGGATTTTATTCAATTCATCTACAATTCTTTCGCCAGAAATTATGTTGATTCTTTCTGCATTTTTGGTGATAGATTGCAAGGATCTTTCTTCAATTTCAAATCCCAATTGGTTAGCAAAACGGATTCCTCTCAACATTCGCAAAGGATCGTCCGAAAAAGTGATATCAGGATTAAGGGGTGTTTTTATAATTTTACTTTTCATATCCTCCAATCCATTGAAAGGGTCTAATAATTCACCAAAATTACCTGCGTTTAATGATAAAGCCAAGGCATTGATAGTGAAATCCCGACGATTTTGGTCGTCTTCTAAGGTTCCGTTTTCTACAACAGGATTTCGGCTTTCGAAATGATAGGATTCTTTTCGGGCGCCCACAAATTCGATGTCGATATCTCCAAAACGCAACATTGCTGTTCCATAATTTTTAAAAACCTGGACTTTTGGCTTGTTGGGAAATAATTCCGAAACTTTTAGGGCTAATTCAATTCCGCTGCCTACAGCTACTATATCAATATCTTTTTTGAAATCTCTTTCAAGGAGTAAATCTCTTACGAAACCACCAATAACATAACTTTCTATGTTAAGTTCTTGAGAAGCTTGAGAAATGACTTTGAATATTTTACTATTTAAGGCTAATTTGTAATTCATATTTTGATGACCGCAGATTCGCAGATTATTTTTTTATTTTCTTGAAAGTGCGATTCTTTTATGTTCCAGTGATATAGCATTAAAATTAACTAATAATGCTAATTCTTTCTTCGATACTTTTAGATAATTTAGGCATTGATTGTAATGAGCACTGTTAAAGCAATCAACTGTTTTAATTTCTAGGATTATTTCATTAAAAACAACAAAGTCAGCATAAAATTTATGATTTAAAATGGTGTTTTTATAGTTTACTGGAAACTCTTTTTCACGTTCAAATTCGATGTTGTTTAGTTTAAATTCATATTCGATAGCATCTTTGTATACAATTTCAGAAAATCCTTTTCCAAGATTTTTATGAACCTCAAATAGGATTCCTATGATTTGATAAGTTTTATCTTTGTATAAATAATCATTCATAAATAATAAGTTAATCTGCGAATCTGCGGTGTTTTTGCTATTTCCGAATCACTTTCACCTGCGAATCGCTCGTCAATTTTATGATTGTAGATGGTTTTTCGGAAATTTTTTCTTGGTGCAAATTTACAACATAGTCCACACCATTAATAATTTCAGGGCTAATAGCTGCGAAGGTAATAGGAGTGGGTTGTCCCGAGATATTAGCCGAAGTGGAAACCAATGGTTTTTTCATTCGTTCCATCAATTTGAAACAGAAAGGTTCTTTTACGATTCGAATTCCCAAAGTTTTGTCGGCAGCAATTAGATTAGTAGCAACATTTCTTGGATTATCGAGTATTAAAGTTGTTGGTTTTTGGGATAAATCTATAATTTGCCAAGCTACTTCTGGAATGTCCTTGAAAACATTGTACAACATTTTTTCTCCATTCATCAAAACGATCATACTTTTTGAATCGTCTCTTTGTTTGAGTTGGTATATTTTAGCAACCGCTTCTGGATTAGTAGCGTCGCAACCAATTCCCCAAACGGTGTCTGTTGGGTAGAGTATAATTCCGCCATTTTGTATTACTTCGAATGCTTTTTGGATTTCTTGGTTGATGTCCATGGAGTTTTATTACTTGCTGAAAAGATATTTACTTGTAATCAAGCGTACTAGTCTATTTGATTGAAACTTTAGCGTTAATTCTAAATTTTAAAAAAATAAGTTTGAGAAAAGGGATGAATCTTTTTCTCAAACTTACATGAGCTTTATTTTTAAGTTTATTTTTTAAGATACAATCCTATAATCATTAGTGCCAATGCGAAAAATATTCCAACAAACCATTTGAGCATGTCGTTTTTGCTTTCTTTTATTTCATTTTTCAGTTCACCTTTTATGGATTCTATTTTGGTATTTACTTGTTCTAATTTTAATTCCAATTTTAAGAAGTCTTCCTTAACCGTACTTTTAAAATCAGAGTTTTCATATTTGATATCGTTTTGAACCTCTTCTCTTATTGCATCAACAAATTCTTTCGCTTTTGCATCGGATAGCTTAAAATCTGTTTTTAATATCTTATATAGATTTAAGTTTACAGTATTCATAATTAAATGTTAGTTGTACAAAAATAGTCTTTTTTTTGGTATAATTTAAATTCCTATTTTTTTTAACTGGGCATTAATATTTAAGATTTTCTAGGGCAAATTACACGAATTGTCACAAATTTTAGGGCTTTTAAAATTGAATTACACGAATTTGTGTAATTAAAAAAATATTTTTTGCATAAACTTATGCAATGCGTGGCCTCTTTTTTATAAGTGAATTTTTTTTTTAACTGTTTTAACACTTTTTAGTCTTTGGCAATAGTTTTGAGTTTATAGATTTTGGCAACCGCTTCAGCATTTGCGGCATCAATGCCAATACCCAAGACGGTGTCCGTTGGATAATGTATAATTCCTCCTTGTTGGATGACTTCGAATGATTTTTGGATTTCTTGTTTGATGTTTTGCATTTGTTTAAAAGATTTTTTTTAATAGTCTATTTTCTTTTTTTTACAAAGAGGAAAGAGTTTGTTCTAGTATTTTTTTAGAAAATGGTTTTAAACTTTCTTCCAAATTGTTTTGCAATTCAATCCATAGTTGTTCATTTGTATACAATTCAATTATTGCTGCTGCAAATTCTTCATTTGAATCTGCAATTAATGCATCTTTTTTATGTGTCAAATGCATTCCCTCTGCTCCGATGTGCGTTGTCACTACGGGCAGATGATATTCAAATGCTTGTCCAATTTTGCCTTTTACCCCAGCACCGTAACGCAGTGGCGCTATCATAAACTTACTAGACAAAAAATAGTATTCAATATTTGGTACATACCCTTTAAAAATAAATTTTGAATTGTTAATATCAGATATTTCATCTTTTACGTTTCCAATAATATTTACTGTTAAATCGGGTAGTGATTTCCAGACTATGGGCATTATTTCGTTGTATAAATAATATAGGGCGTCAATATTTGGGGTATGATTAGATCCAATAAAGAGAATATCTTTTCTTTTCTCAAATTGGAAAGTGCTTTCTTTTTCAATCTTTAGGTCGTGAATATTCGAGATGGTAATCATCTTGTTTTCTTCACAGAATTGTTTCATATATTTTTTTTCTAAATCTGAAATAGTTACCACTAAGTCTGCTTCTTTGGCCGAGATTGTTTCTAATTTTTTGTACTTGGTATATTTTGTTTTAAACGATTCATTTTTGGGTTCTAATTCGAGGGCTCTTAGGTATCTTAGATGATGAATATCAATCATATCATACACTAGTTTTGTTTTTTTAAAGCATTTTTTAGCGATTTTATAGTAGTCTATAAAAACTTCTGGATTATAAAACCAAGCAATTGTGGTATTGGCATTATTCTTTTTTAGATATTTTTCGATATTGACAGATTTATGATACTCATAGTAAACATTAACTCCAAGTCTTTGAAAAAATGCTATATATTCATTATCACCCACAAAAGTTTTCTTTTTGATTAAAGATACGCTATAACCTATTTTGATAAAAGCTTGAATTATTTCTTTAAATCTATTGGAACCAGAATCTTTGTCGAATTCTGGAATGATACTACAGAAAAAAACAACTTCTTTGTTATTGTATATTTCTTCAATTCTTGTTTCAACAGTGGTGGCTTGAATTGCATCAATTTGAGGTTGCCATTTTTTCTTAAATTTTTCTAGATTTACCCTGAATAGTTCTTCTTTTTGTTTAATTTTCGAATCATTATTATTTTTGGGTTCATTATATGTAACTCCGTTGAAATGTATAACTTCAGAGAAAGGAGTGTAATAAACTTCTTTGTTTTGAAGGTATTTAATTTGGAAGCAAAAATCGGTTTCTTCAAAATAAGCTGGAGCAAAATATTCGTCAAATAGGTTTAAATCACCATTATCTTTTTGTTTTTTAAACAGTAAACTACATCCAGAACAATAGTCAACTTTATAGATATAGTTGACTTGCGGATAGTACACTTCTTTTTTTCTTACAATTTGATGAATCGTACAATCTTTCATAAAGACAGAGCCTGCTTCCTGTAAGGAACCATCTGCATTAATCAGTTTTGAGCCTACAGCACCAACATTTGGGAAATTTTCGAAAACATAAAAAAGTTCTTCTAAAAAACCTTTTTGAACTTCAGTATCATTGTTTAAAATGTAGATATATTCGCCTAATGACTCTTTTATTCCAATATTTATATTCTTCAAGAAACCTATATTTTCAGTGTTTTTTATAATTCTTATTCCGCTTATTTCGCTAAGGTCACATTTTTCGGAACTATTATCATCAATCAATAGAATCTCATAACTTATTTTGTCACTTAAGTGTGTATGAAGATGATTCAAACAATTATAGGTGTAATCCAGTTGATTGTAGAAAGGAATTATTATTGTTACTTTTGGGGTCGCAGATGAATTAAAGTTGATCTTGTTTTTTTCGACACTAATCACAGTTTTACTATTAGAATTCAAATAGGTATCCTCTAGAGCTTTTATTTTTCTCCGTTTTCTAAAAAAATATTTTATATTTCGAGATAATTGCATTGTATTTTTTTTAATATTTTAAAATTTATCGATCACAATTTCGATATGACATTTTTTACTTTCTCTCTTGAAAAAGGTTCTAAACTATTTTCCGAGTTATTTTGTAGTTTTAGCCATAACATTTTATCAGTGTACAAGTTAATTATTGCATTTGCAAAACCTTCTTTTGTGTCTTCAACTAATAAGTTTTCATTGTGTATAAGATTCATACCTTCTGCTCCAATAGATGAGGTAATTATAGGTAGGTAATATTCAAAAGCTTGACCAATTTTGCCTTTTACTCCGGCTCCGTATCGCAAAGGAGCCACCATTATCCTATTACTTTTAAACAAAGGCTCAATGTCTGGAACATAACCTAAAAAGTTAATATTGGGATGATTGATGTCTGAAATCTCAAGGTTTATATTGCCAATTATGTTTACATTTATTTCTGGTAATTTTTCCCATACAATAGGCATTATTTCATTATATAAATAGTAAAGTGCATCTATATTGGGTGTGTGTGTTGATCCTATAAAAAGCAAGTCTGATCTATTATCAAATGATAAAGTTTCCTCTTTTTTGATTTTTGGATAATGAATGTTTGATATACAAAGTATTTTTGTAGCATCGACATATTCTTTCATAATTTCTTTTTCTACGGTAGAAATTGCAATTACATAATCGACCTGCTTGACTAGTTTTGTTTCTATCTCAAGATATTTTCTGAATTTTTTTCTTAAAGAAATTCGGTTTGGTTCTAATTTGATTGCCCGTTGATAGCGCAAAAAATGAATATCGACCATATCATAAATACTTTTAGAAAAAGGAAATCCTTTAGCAATAATTGAGTAATTTCTTTTTAAAGAATTGGGTCCAAAAAACCAAAAATAATCTATTTTAGGGATCGTTTTTAAAAATATAATTGTTCGGCTTTTGTTTTTATTTACATCACAAATAACAACTCCTAATTCTAAAAAAAAATGTGCATGTTTTTCATTTACATCAATTTTGTCCACAATTAGCACACAATTATAATGTAATTCTGCATAAATGCTGATAATCTCTTTTAACCTATTAGATCCTGAATCTTTGTCATAAGTTGGGATTTGCGACGACACAAAAACTATTGTTTTATTCTTAAATTCGTATTTATCGCCATTTTTTAAATCAGTAAATTTTGAAGAAATAGTCTTTTTAAAAAATACTTTTTTTAAAAACGAATTAATTTTATTACTTTTTGACATAATTATTCTTTAGTGAATATTTTGAACAGGCTCCCTTAATGAGTATTTTAAAAGTATATTTTTTTTTGGGTATAAAAATAGCCTTGAAAAAGTACACTATTTGTAGATAGGTTAACAAAACTTTGTATTGAAAATAGCCATAGTGTTTTTTTATGACATACAATAGTGAGATTTTTATTTCTGTTTTTATATGTATCGATTTTGTTGTGCTTGCACCGTGGTGATGCATGATGTTTGCCTCTGGTACGAAATATGCGTCTTTGTTTATTTGTCGTAATCTTAAACAAAAGTCTGTTTCTTCGTGATATAAAAAGATAGCAGTATCGAAGCCTCCAATTTTGTTAAAATCAGAAGCGCGCAAAAACATAAAACTTCCCGATATAAGTTGCCCTTTTTGAATAGTTTCGTAAGGGAATCGTCTGTTTGGATATTTCTTAGGATTAATAAATTCTAACACTTTTCTGCCAAAAATTTCTTTAGGTAAGGAGGCAAAATGATCTAATGTTGATAAAAATTTTCCGTTTGGACTGAAGTTTTTTGGACCACAAACACCCATCGAAGGATTTTTTTCCATTTCTTTTTTTAATATACTAAAGCAGTCATTTAGTAGTACTACATCATTGTTTATAAAAGCATAGTATTTTGCGTCAGCATGTTCAACTCCACACATATTTCCGCCTCCAAAGCCAGTGTTTATATCATTTCTTATTAATTTTAAATTGCTGTAGATTTTTGAATTGATTTGGTTTTCAAGTAAAATGTAATCTTCAATATTTGAATTATTGTCAACTATTACAATTTGAAAATTTAAATTTTTTGCCGTTTGTTTGTAGATGCTTTCTATACATTCGATAGTGTATTTACTTGTGTTGTAATTAATTATTATTGCAGCTATTTCGAACATATCTGTGAAAATTATTTCTAATAAAGTAGGTTTCTATATATTTTTAAGTACGCCATAGCTGATTTATCCCAACTAAAAAAGTCAGCCCTAGTTATTAATTTTTTTTCCATTTCGATTCTGTTTTTTTCGAAATTATTTAATCCTTGGAGTAGGGTTTTATTCATCTCTTCAGGATCAAAATCATCCCAATAAAAAGCAGCATCTGAGCCTATTTCGGGAAGTGAAGTTAGTTTTGATAAAAAAACAGGTTTTTTATACTTCATGGCCTCAATGGGAGGTAATCCGAATCCTTCCCTAATCGATGGAAAAACAAAGGCAGTACAATTTTTTAAATAATAATGTTTTTCAATATTGGTAATTTTGCCAGTTAAAAAAACCTTGTTTTTTAATTTTAAGTCTGCAATCATCGTTCTTATTTTGTCACCATATTTTTTATCATTATTTCCCGAAATTATTAAATTAAAATCAGTGTTGAATTGCATCATTTTGACAATGGATTCAAAGTTTTTTCGTTCAACAAAATCGCCAATTGTAAATAAAAAAGGCTTGTTAGGGCTAAATATATTAACGCATTTTGAGGTGTCTAAATATTCAAAAATTGGATTTCCATTGTAAATTATGCTTTCTTCCACGTTGGGAATATCAAAATATTGGTGCGTTTGTTTTTTTGCAAATTCGGAAATATAGGTAATAGAGTTAGCACGTTCTAATTTTTTAATAAACAACTTGTTTCGTTTATGATTGTAATTGCTTGAAATTTCTTCATAAAAATTTACGTCGTGTACTGTTAACACATAAGGTGTTGAGTGATAAGGTTCAATTTTTGTGTTTTGATTTAACGAATGCCATAAATCATATTTTTTTCGGGTGTAAAAAAAAGGGTAACGCTCAAAAGTAAAATATTGTTTGTATTTGAATTGGTTGCCAAAATACTCCTTAGACTTACTAATATTGCCCACATTCAAAGAAATATCTAAATCATTAATATCCTGATTTGAAATTGCTTTAATCAAATCAAAATTAAAAGTACCTAATCCTGTAGCCAGATTGTTAAGATTATGAGATTCTAATAAAATCTTATTTTTATTCATAAACAAATATTTATGTAAAAATACATTAAAAATTTGAAGTCTAAAATGCAATACATACATTTGTCAGACAAAATAAATACTTTTGATGAGATTTACCATTAATCCGATTTTTGAAAATGCAAATAAGGAATTTGTATCGATAATAAAAAACTTTAATTCAACTGGGGTTCTTTTTGGTAATGGTCAAAGAAATATAATAAAATTGTTCCCTTTTCAAGGAAAAACGATTAACATAAAATCTTTCAAAATCCCGCATTTTATCAATAAAATAGCCTATAAATATTTCAGAAAATCCAAAGCTAGACGCTCTTTTGAATACGCCACAACTTTATTGCAAAAAGGGATAGGAACACCGCAACCCATCGCTTATTTTGAAAATTATGATTTTATTGGACTTAAAGACAGTTATTATGTTTGTGAACATCTTGACAGTGATTTGACATATAGGGAGTTAGTGGAAATACCTGATTTAGCTGATCACGACAAAATTTTAAGACAATTTACCCGGTTTTCATTCGATTTGCACGAAAAAGGAATCGAATTTTTAGACCATTCTCCAGGCAATACTTTGATTAAAAAAAATGCTGAAGGCAACTACGATTTCTTTTTAGTCGATTTGAATAGAATGCAATTTCATGAATCGATGTCTTTTGAAATCCGGATGAAAAACCTTTGTCGATTAACCCCTGTCAAAGAAATGGTAGCGGTGATGAGCAACGAATATGCCAAAGTTTCCGGAGAATCAGAACAGCTTATTTTTGAAACACTTTGGAAAATGACAGCTGATTTTCAAGAACGATTTTATCGAAAAAAGAGATTGAAAAAGAAATTTAAATTTTGGAAATAAAGGAATCTTTAACTCAGATTATTCGTTTTAAAAAAAGTTTTCAATTTTTCTAATATCAATTCCAAAGGGTATTCATCAAAAAAAGCAAAGGTATTTTCTTTGATATATTTCGATTCATATTTCTGGTAAATCTCAGGTTTTAAATCTTTTAGATGTATTGATTCGTTTTCTTTTTCATTCTCAAAAATTTGCCAAGTTTCTTTGTCAACTGATGGTGAGAACAATGAAAATGTGGGAACATTCAATGCCTTAGCCATATTTACAGCACCACCTTCGTTACCAATTAACATATCACATTGAGATAGTAGAGCCAAAAAGGGTCTCAAACCTTCGCTATACAAATCGAGAAATATTTTTTTTTGAGTTTCAGGCCTACAAAAATGATATACTTTTATGGCTTCTTCTTTTTGCGAAGGAATGTAATTGAAAATGATGTCTGCATTGAGTTGTTCAACTGTAAAATCAATGATTTTAGCCATTTTTTCTAAAGGATAGGTTTTGTACCATTCACTTCCTAAAATCCCGAACATAATTAAAGGCTTTTTCCCAACTTGAATGTCCAATTTTTGCAATAATTTTTTAGCTTCTTGAATTTCAGCTTCGGTCAAAAAAACTTTTGGTTTGTAATCTGTAATTTCTTCTTCTATTAATGGTTTTAGTAGCATCAAACGATTTTCAATCGCCAATCCTAATTTTGATTTAGTACCGTTTTTCAATCTCTCTAAGGTGTTATTGTAAAAAAAATTGGAATAACCTTTGTGATACGTTATTCTATCTTTGGCTCCTGAAATATAACTAATCAAATTGGTTTCCAATTTGCAGTAAGCATCAATTACAACATCATATTTTTTTTTTCGGATATCGAGTATAAACTGAAATAGTTTTGGATACGATTTTCTAATAGTTTCGGGTAAAACAATGATATGGTCAATATTTGGGTTTTCTTTTAGTACATCTACACAATTGCTGTAACACATATAATCCACTTCTGAATTCGGGAATTTCTTTTTTAAGTTGTTACTTATAATGGTACTGGTGAGTACATCACCAATTCTTTTTTGTTGAATGACTAAAATTTTCATTGTTTTGAATTTTGTGCTAAATTACAAAGTATTTTCAAAATGATTTCAATTCCTTAAAAAAGTATATTTTTGCTAATAATTTAATACGATTTCAATGGCAATTAGTGGTCTGGTGATTACTTATAATGAAGAAAAAATGATTGGAAAGTGTATTGATGCACTTTTCAAAGTTTGTGACGAGGTTATTATTGTGGATTCATTAAGTAAAGATAGAACCGTCATAATAGCTAAAGAAAAAGGAGCTATTGTCGTTTCGCAACCTTTTTTGGGCGATGGTCCACAACGAACTCATGGATTGCTATTTTGTAAAAATGATTGGATTCTTAATTTGGATGCCGATGAATTTCTAGATAAGGATGCTGAAGATTTTATTTTAAATGAAAAATATCTCATTGGCAATTTTGATGCGTTTAGTTTCAGAGTAAAAAACTTCTTGGCAAATAAATTGATTGATTTTGCAGGCTGGTACCCAGATCATAAAGTTCGTTTTTTTAATAAAAAAACGGCTAAACCTTCAGATTCAATTGTTCATCAGAAAATTATTTCTTCAAACGAAAAGAAAGTGCCTATTCATATTCTTCATTATGGCTGGGATTCATTGGAACAAATAATCGCAAAGAAAAATCAATATTCAGGTTGGCATGCACAACAACTTTTTGATCAAGGTAAAAGGGTAAATGCTTTCAAACCAGTCCTAAATGGAACTGTTGCGTTTGTTAGATGCTACTTTTTCAAGAAAGGTTTTTTGAACGGAATAGATGGTTTATCTATTTCATTGATTCAGGCTTTTTTTTCCTATGTGAAATATGCAAAATTGATTAAAATACAAAATAAAAGCAGAAAGTAATGCAATAAAAAATTCCAAATCCCAATGGATTCGATAAATGGAATTTGGAATTTTATAAATAGGGATATTAAAATTTAAACCGCTACATCATATTCACGTAATGCATTATTCAATGAAGTTTTCAAATCAGTCGAAGGTTTACGTGTACCGATAATCAGGGCGCAAGGCACTTGAAAATCTCCAGCGGCAAACTTTTTAGTATAACTTCCAGGGATTACAACGGAACGGGCAGGAACAAATCCTTTTCTTTCTACAGGAGTTTCTCCGGTAACGTCGATAATTTTTGTGGAAGCGGTCAAGCAAACATTTGCACCAAGAACGGCTTCTTTACCAACGTGAACACCTTCAACAATGATGCAACGAGAACCGATGAATGCGCCGTCTTCAATAATTACCGGTGCAGCTTGCAAAGGCTCCAAAACACCACCAATTCCAACTCCACCAGAAAGGTGAACATCTTTTCCGATTTGGGCACAACTTCCTACGGTTGCCCAAGTATCGACCATTGTTCCAGAATCTACATAAGCACCAATGTTTACATAGCTTGGCATCATAATTACACCGCTAGCAAGAAAGGCACCGTAACGAGCAGAGGCTCCTGGAACCACACGAACTCCTTTGTCGGCATAATCTCTTTTTAGCAACATTTTGTCGTTGTATTCAAAGATTCCAGCTTCTAATGTTTCCATTTTTTGGATTGGGAAATACAGCACAACAGCTTTCTTTGCCCATTCGTTTACTTGCCAAGAACTTGTACTGAGCGAAGTCGAAGTATCGCCAAGAGGCTCGGCAACACGCAATTTTCCTGAGTCCAATAATTCGATAACTGATCTAATGGCATCAGTAGTTTTTGTTTCTTGCAATAAAGCGCGGTTCTCCCAAGCTTGTTCTATTATGGATTGTAATTCGTTCATTTTTTGATAATTTTTTGGCAAATATACCATTTTTCAGCAAAAGCCAAAAGTATAATCGATTGGAAAATGTTATATATTTGTACTTTAAATCGATTCATTATGGAGACCATTAGATTAGAATTTCAGCCCAACATCAAAGCCAAAATCTTGGAATTATTGAGTTCGTTTTCTTCGGATGAATTGAAAATTGTTCAGGAAGACCCCGATTTTGATGAAAATAAGAGAAAATTGGAAATCGCTTATACTAAATTGAAAAGCGGTACTGAAAAGATGTATTCGATTGATGAAGTTGATGCAATTTTAGACAAAACATTTTCGGAATATGATAGTTAGTATTTCGAATGAATTTCTAAAATCATTGACAGACCAAGTTCGTTACATTTATAAAGACAAACCCCGAGCAGCATTAAAATTCAGGAAAGATTTACTTAAAAACATCAAAAAGGATTTGAAACAACCATTTCATTTCAAAAAATCAAGATATTTCGAAAATGAAAATATAAGAGATTATGTTTTTAAAGGATATGTTGTTGTTTACGAGGTTGATATTGAGACTAAAATAGTTTCTGTCTTCGGTTTCATAAAATATAAAGACTCCTTATAAATGCCAAGAATACTCGCCATAGATTACGGACAAAAACGAACCGGAATAGCCGTTACTGACGAACTACAAATTATTGCTTCGGGTTTGACGACCATTCCATCTTCAACAGCCATCGATTTTT
>JACCDH011067604.1_pt1 | contig 36643 bp, 36 predicted proteins | sample 7442481 | NCBI WGS metagenome assembly JACCDH01 (sample SAMN15323433, study PRJNA562643) | freshwater metagenome | isolation source: river surface water | place: USA:Blue River Watershed | collected 2017-08-15 | reverse complement strand
GGCAGAGTGGTTGAATGTACCTGACTCGAAATCAGGCGTAGGGTCATTTCCCTACCGAGGGTTCGAATCCCTCTCGCTCCGCCAGCTAACTTTTTTCAAATCTTCAATCCTTCAAATCTCTAGATCTAACTTTTTGATCTGATTGAGTTTTTTGTGATTGACCTCAACTAGAAATTTGAAATAAGCCCCATCCATACGGGGCTTTACCCAAGTTGAGACGGCTATTCGCTCAGCAGCTACTGACCTTAGCGAGTTCGAAACCTTCCACATAAATCAATAAGTTACGTCGTTCAGACTGGGTTTGGGGCATACCAAAACGCCGTACCTTGCTGCGCAGGTCGGGAGCTTTTCTGGAGGCCTAGGCTATATGCGGATTTTGAGCGCTGGGGATTCGAATGTTCATTTTTTTCCATCGGCAGTACAGACGACTGTCTTCGGCCCAAAGCGGTCAGCTGCGAACTTATCTAATAGATGCCCCCGCTTTCTATTTGGGTTCTCATTGCTAGGGGCTACATACCAAACTGCTCTGAAGAAAGTAATTTGAGTGTATTGCTCCAACCCATGCCGACCTGGACACATAAACTTGCTATCTAGTTAAAAAGGTTAGATTTTTAAAGGCAGGTTTCTCATCAAGACGTCGCATAAAAATTCTGCCGGTGGTGTTAGCGGCAAGTCCACCCTTCGAACTAAAACAATTGAAGGTGCAGAAATTTTTTCTTTCAATTTGAATGCGTGTAATAAATCGCGTGTCATTGGATTTGAAATCCATTGAACTGGCAACATTGCTAATAAGTCTGTTTGTTCTAAAGCAACCATGACTGACATAGCGGAACGAGCCTGAAACATGACTCTAGGCGAAGGTAGTTTATATGTCTTAAATAAGCGACCAAGATCTTCCTCTGCGTTGTAATCAATCGCAGTAGTCGCCCACTCAGCATCGGCTAAGTCTCTTAAACTTGTCTTTTGGCTTAGTGGGTGGTTTTTCCGTCCTACTACGATTCGGGTGTTTTCGCATAAATGTTGCATCGTTAACCCAGCTGTAGGTGGTTGATAAGGCGCAGCACCTAAATAAAAATCAACAGATCCATCTCTCAAAGAACTCTCTACAGCAGGAAGCAAATTCTCGCTTATGCGTAACCTGACTTTAGGGTAAGTACGTCTGAACATCGGAAGCGCAGATGGAAGCATACCTACATGAGGCATCACTGAAAGTGCTACAGATACTGTGCCTTCGTAATCTCCTTTAACTTGTTGAAGCTCTTCTTTAGCTCGCCTTGCTTCATTCACGATCGAACTAGCTCGGAGATGAAATCTCCGTCCCTCTGCGGTCAAACTCATCCCAGTTGTTTGTCTGGCGAAGAGATCTATACCCAGTTCCTTCTCAAGAGTACGAATGCTTCGTGTTAATGCTGGCTGGGGAGAGTCAAGTCGTCTTGCAGCTGCGCGCAAACTTCCTTGTTCAACGATAGCCATGAAATGTTGAAGTTGGTCTAATTTCAATTCTGGCCTTTAAAGGTTTGAAAATTAAGGTGATGCGAAAAGTGAATCACTTTATAAAAAACTATATCTTATTTTTATCTGATGTGGTGGATAGAGTTACCTACAGGTGCCAAAACTATAGGTGCTACAAAACGTAAAGGAGACATGACATGACATTCCAGTTATCTAAGAAGCGGCTACCAAAATTTTTGATTGCAGTAATGGCTTTGTCTGTAACTACTTTGTTTGCCCAAAGCTGGCCTACAAAGCCAGTTCGAGTAATCGTTCCAGTTGGGCCCGGTTCTGCTCCAGATGTTGTAGCTCGCTTGCTCTCAGACCGACTAAGCACGGCATGGGGTCAGGGGGTGGTGATTGAGAACAAGCCCGGCGCTGGCGGCATACCAGGAATGTCAACTTTGGCCCGGGCTGATAAAGACGGCTACACGATTGGCTTTGTGCCCGCAGCGATGGGGACCATCACTCCTTTGGTGTTCAAAAATCCGCAGTTCAACCCTGACACCGACTTGCAGCCCGTAGCTACCGTTGGGACCAGTCCATTAATGCTGGTTACTCCAACTGCTACCGGTATTCAAAACTTGGCCGACTTGGCAAAGGCTTCTAAGGTAAATCCTGGTAAGTTGAATTTCGCTGCACCACAACTTAACTCTTTGCCGCATCTAGCTGGTGAAGTGTTAAACAAGACCGGAGGCATGGGGTTGTACACCATTCCCTATCCAACACCACCCGCTGCCATCAACGCAGTTCTTGCTGGGGATGCTACGGTTACAGCAGACGGTGTTCCTAGTTTGATCAGTCATGTGCGTGGCGGCAAGCTCAAGGCCCTAGCGGTTACCTCCGCTCAACGTCTGCCAGGTCTAGACATTCCAACGGTTGCGGAAACCTACCCAGGCTATGAAGTTATTGGTTGGTTTCAGATCATTGTGCCGTCAGGAACACCCGCAGTCGTAAACGAAAAAATCAACCGCGATGTGAACCGCATCATGCAACAGCCTGACATGATTACGCGTTTAGCAGAGTTGGGCATTTATCCCAAGATTGACACACTAAGTGGTGCCAAAGAGTTTTTTGTTGAACAACAAAAAGCCATGAAAAAACTGGTCACGGAATTGGGCATTCAGCCCCAATAACACCCTCATAACCCCACAGCACTTGCGATCGACCCTAAGGGGTCGGTGGGGATAAACACATTCAAAAAAGGAGAAAAAATGACAGATCGAAAAAAAGCACTAGTGACCGGTGGCGCAACTGGAATCGGACGAAGTGCGGTATTGGCCTTGGCCAATGCGGGATACGACATCGCTATCAACTATGGGTCTAGTCAAGCTGCAGCACAAGCTGTGGCGAAGGAAGCTCAAGCCCTAGGCGCCAAAACACTACTGGTGCAGTGCGATGTGAGCGACGACGTTGCCGTGCGCCAGATGATGACAGCAATTGATGCGGAGTTTGGACGCTTGGATGCCTTGGTCAACAACGCAGGAACCACCGCAACTTGGAAAGTTAAAGATTTAGACAGCTTGAAGATGGATGAATGGGACCGCACGTTTGCGGTGAATGTGCGCGGCACATTCCAAGTGTCGCGCGCCGCAGTGCCGTTGCTTAAGAAGGGCGTCAAACCAAGCATTGTGAATACAGCCAGCATCGTGGGTTTGCGCCCTGGTCCACAACCCTTACCCTATGCCGCTAGCAAAGCGGCTGTAGTGAATCTGACGAAAACTTTGGCTTGGAACTTAGGGCCAGAGATCCGTGTGAATGCTGTAGCTCCGGGTTGGATGGAGGGCGACTGGATGGAGCGCATGCTGGGAGAGAAGTACGAAACCCTCATGACAGCTAGAGCAAAAGCCACACCTTTGAAGCGCTGCGTGACTGCCGATGATGTGGCCGAAGTAATGCTGAACTTGCTCCAAAGCAATCGATTTGTCACTGGCGAAATCGTGGTGATCGATGGCGGCTTTACTAGTTCAACTTAAGGAGATTGATTATGCTGAATGGATTTGTGCCATACCCTCCTGAGTTTGCCCAACGGTATCGTGAAAAGGGTTACTGGAAAGACCAATCACTTGCACAAGAGTTTGATGCGGTTTTTCATAAGTTTGCTGATCGTGTGGCCTTGGTCGATGGTGACAAACAGTTCACCTATGCAGAACTAGATCGGTTGACGACAAACTTAGCGTTGAACTTATTAGAGCTAGGTTTGAAACCCTTAGACCGTGTGGTTCCGACATTGCCCAATGTGCATGAGTTTGTGGTGCTGTACTTCGCGTTGCAAAAAATAGGGGCCATTCCGATTGCTGCATTGGTGACCCATCGGTATGCGGAGATCAGTCAATTTGTCAACCTCTCCTCTGCCACAACTTGCGTGTACCCAGATACCTCGGGAGATTTTGCATTTGGTGCGGTCATTGATCGTGTACAAGCCGAACACCCATCGCTCAAATTCCGGTTGGTGTTGGGTGAGGCTGGACCCGGCGAGCATTCTTTGCGTGACTTGATTCATCGCCCTGCCACATGGCCCGCTACTGCGTTGCGCAACATTCAAATTGACCCAACTGATCCTTGCATCTTTCAATTGTCGGGCGGGACCACGGGGATTCCAAAGTTGATTCCCCGCACCAACAACGACTATGCGTACAACTCCAAAGTGGCGGCAGAAGTCACAGAGCTGGATGCTGAGTCTGTGCTGTTGCTGGTGTTGCCGATTGCGCATAACTTACCGTTGGCGTGTCCTGGTATTCAGGGCTTTTTCTTCAAAGGGGCCAAGGTGGTGTTGCACCACAACACTCGCCCAACGGAGATGTTTGAGCTGATACAAAAACACAAGGTATCGCATCTTAAGGTGGTTCCTGCTCTGTTGATTCGCCTGATCAACGACCCCGGCGCGACCGATTACAACTTATCGAGTCTCAAAGTCATTCAAAGCGGCGGGCAACGCATGCAACCCGAAGTGCGAGCGAAGACTCGCAGCCTGATTCCTGGTGTATTTGTGCAAGAAAACTTCGGCATGTCAGAGGGCACGCTGATGTTTGTGCGTGCATCTGACCCAGAGGTGGTGAAGCTAGAAACTTGCGGCCGGCCCGTGTGCCCAGATGACGAAGTGTTGCTTCTCGATGACGATGGGCAAGAGGTTCCAGACGGTGAGGTTGGAGAGCTCACGGTACGTGGCCCATACACCTTGCGTGGCTATTTTGGCGTTCCTGAATACAACGCGCGGCAATTTACCTCGGACGGGTTCTACAGATCGGGTGACTTGATGCGCAAACATGCCTCGGGAAATTACATTGTTGAAGGGCGTAAAAAAGACCTGATCAACCGAGGAGGAGAAAAGGTAAGCGCCGAAGAAGTTGAAAACCTGATCTTGATGCACGCCGCAGTTCAAAACGTGGCATGTGTGCCCATGCCCGATGAAAAGATGGGCGAAAAAATGTGTGCATTTGTCATCTTGAAAAAAGGACACGATCTCAATTTAGGGCAGTTAACGACGTTTTTGATGGAAAAAGAAATCGCCAAATTCAAGTTTCCAGAACGGTTGGAAGTGCTCACCGATTTTCCTGTGTCGACATTTGGGAAAGTTTCAAAAAAGGCACTTGGTGAATGGATCACTCAAAAAGTTCAAACTGAACAAGCGATTCACAACAGTTCTGTTGCCCGTTGAATAAAAGGAAACATCATGAGAGTCATTGATTTGCATTGCTACCCAGGTACACCGACATGGATCGAATCGCAGGGCCCCTACCCGGAAGAGTTGGCGCGATACTGGAAACGCGAATGGGTTGGCAAGAGCGAAGAGGCTGTTGTACAAGAATTTACTGACGCAGGAGTTCAAGCTTGCTTGGTCGCATTGGACTTAGAGACCACAGTGGCTGCGCCGCCTTGTACCAATGAGTATGTGCACGACATGTGGAAGAGGCATCCTGACCGAATCATTCAATGTTGGGGAGCCGTAGAGCCCGCCAAAGGTGAAATTGCTATTCGGCAAGTCAAAAAAGCAGTAAAAGAACTGGGATTTATCGGCTTTCACTTCCATCCCATCATGCAGCACTTTGCGGTCAGCGATCGCCGTCATTACGATCTTTTTGAGGAGATCAACGCCTTGGGCGCGGCGGTCATGATAGATGTGGGAACCACCGGGATGGGGGCTGGCATGCCAGGTGGCAATGGCGCTCTGGTGCGTCATGCCCACCCCAAACACATCGATCAACTTGCTGCTGATTTTCCGAAATTGAAAATCATCATGGCCCACCCAGGTTGGCCTTGGGTGGATGAAACTACTGCCGTTGCATTGCACAAAGGTAATGTGTATTGGGAGATGTCAGGTTGGGCTCCTAAGTACTTCCCCGGTAATTTGAAGGTCGATATTCGCGGTCGCTTGCAAGACAAGATTATGTTTGGCAGTGACTACCCAAGCATGCCTTATGACCGCATCATGCGTGAATGGAATGAGCTTGGCTATAAACCAGAGATTATGGAAAAAATCATGCATGGCAACGCTGAGCGCGTTCTAGGGTTGTGACATGTCACTGCACGATGTTTATATCTGCGATGGCATTCGCACCCCGATTGGGCGATATGGCGGCGCTCTCTCGGGCATTCGAACCGACGACCTAGGTGCCTTGCCAATCAAAGCGTTAATGGCGAGAAACCCTGAAGTAGATTGGGCGCAACTCGAAGAGGTGTATTTCGGCTGCGTCAATCAGGCTGGTGAAGACAACCGCAATGTGGCCCGCATGAGTGCCTTGCTGGCAGGTTTGCCCGTCACGGTGGCCGCTGCGACGGTGAATCGCTTATGTGCCTCTGGGTTAGAAGCAATTGCCAGTGCGTCGCGTGGCATTGCCACAGGACAAGTGTCTTTGGCGATGGCAGGCGGGGTTGAGAGCATGAGTCGTGCGCCGTTAGTCATGCCGAAAGCAACTTCTGCGTTTTCCAGACAAGCGGAAATTTACGACTCAACGATTGGCTGGCGCTTTGTAAATCCAGAAATGAAGAAACTCTACGGCATCGACTCGATGGGTGACACCGCAGAAAACGTGGCCCAAGAGCATGGCATTTCAAGAGAAGATCAAGATGCTTTTGCGTTACGCAGCCAGAAGCGTGCAGCGGCAGCGATGGCATCAGGAGTGTTGAATGATGAAATTGTTCCTGTCTCTGTCGCGGGGCGTCGCAAGGGTGAAGCTGTTCTGGTCTCACAAGACGAACACCCGCGCGCCGATACCACGCTGGCGTCTTTGTCGGCATTGCGCCCGGCCTTCCGCCCCGACGGGAGCGTGACGGCAGGCAACGCCTCAGGTGTGAATGATGGTGCCGCCGCTGTTTTGTTGGCGAATGCACACGCCTTGAAAAACCATAATCTACAACCGCTTGCGCTTGTTCTGGGTTATACAACCGCGGGTGTTGCGCCTCGAGTGATGGGCATTGGCCCTACGCCGGCCGTTCAAAAGCTGCTACAGCAAACGGGACTTGGCATTCACGACTTTGACGTGATTGAATTGAACGAAGCATTTGCCGCGCAAGGGTTGGCCGTGCTGAGGTCGTTGGGTCTTGCAGATGATAGCGCGCACATCAACCCCAACGGAGGAGCGATTGCGTTTGGACACCCCTTAGGAATGTCGGGCGTGCGCTTGGCGTTGACTGCGATGCGACAGCTCAAACGTACAGGGGGTCGCCGTGCGTTGATCACCATGTGCATTGGCGTGGGCCAAGGCGCCGCCTTGGCATTAGAAACGGTGTAACTTCTCAAAAATGACAACGCCCCTCCTAGTTAAAAAAAATGGTCATGTGGCCGTTATTACGCTCAACATGCCCGAGACGCGAAATGCGTTGAATGGAGAAGCATGCTTTGCCGCATTTGAAGCAATATTCGAGGATCTCAACACGGACATGGATGTCCGAGTTGCTGTGCTAACGGGGGCAGGCTCTGCATTTTGCTCTGGTGGAAACGTGGCGGACATGCGTGATAAAAAGGGCATGTTTGCCGGTTCGCCTGAACATGTTGCCGAAAATTACATAGTTGGCATTCAACGCATTCCTCGTGCATTTGAGAAATTGCAGGTGCCTATCATTGCTGCGGTGAATGGACCAGCTATTGGTGCTGGTAACGATTTGGCGTGCATGTGCGACATCCGAATTGCATCAACGGCAGCCAAATTTGCAGAGAGCTTTGTCAAGGTGGGCATTATTCCCGGGGATGGTGGGTGTTGGCTGTTGCCGCGTGCCGTGGGGTATGCCAAAGCTGCTGAGATAATCTTCACGGGCGAGACATTGGATGCCGTTGAAGCCTTGCGAATTGGCTTGGTTTCTTCGTTGTCTGCCCCCGAGCATCTGATGGCTGATGCAATAGCATTGGCCGAGCGAATTGCAGTCAATCCACCCGGCGTGTTGCGATGGTCCAAGCAGTTACTGCAACAATCGCAACGTGGTTCGCTGGACGAGGCGCTAGCCTTGGCGGGTCGCTTTCAAGGTGCTGCACACCAGACCGCAGACCACGCAGAAGCGCTTGCAGCGTTCTTTGAAAAACGCGCGCCTAAATTCAAGGGGCATTGATGTCGTCCGAACTGTTGCAAGAACACCCCTGTGCTGGCGTTGTGGTGTTACGCCTGAATCGACCTGAAGTACTCAATGCACTCAACTTGGTATTGCGCCAAAAATTGGCTGAGGCATTCAATCACTTGGATAAAGACGAACACGTTCGCGTGATTGTGTTGACTGGCCATGAAAAAGCGTTTTGTGCCGGTGCTGACCTGAGCGAGTATGTGGATGCCGATCCCATCGACATCTTGTCACGTCGCATGGACTTACTTTGGGGTGCGATAGCGCAATGTAAAAAACCTGTTGTTGCAGCCGTTCAAGGTTACGCGCTGGGAGGTGGATGCGAGCTGGCCATGCACGCAGACATCGTGGTGGCCGGACGTAGCGCCACGTTTGGGCAACCTGAAGTCAAGATCGGGATAATGCCTGGAGGAGGTGCAACGCAACGTTTGACACGCGTGGTTGGAAAGTTTCAAGCCATGAATATTTTGTTGCGAGGCGAGCCTTTTTCTGCAGATTGCGCACACTCGATGGGGTTGGTTAGTGAGTTGGTAGACGACCAAGTTGTGGAGTCAACTGCAATTGCAATTGCACAAAATTTGACTAATTTGCCAGCAATTGCCCTACGTATGATTAAAGAATCTGTGCTGGCGAGCATGAATCAACCCCTGGATGCAGGCTTGGATTTTGAGCGTGCGTTATTCCATACATTGTTTTCTTCTCAAGACAAGACAGAAGGTATGAGGGCGCGTTTGGAAAAACGAAAACCTTCATTTAAAAATTGTTGAATTTGCATAGTCGTCTTATAGTTTGCGTTTTTGTAGGGACGACTTCATCCCAGCTTTTGCGTAAAGCCACCAAACAGGTTTTAATCTGGTCCAGTCGACGGTTCGAATTTCTGACCTGATCAAAATCAGGCCTCTGCTAACTCGCTCAGTCGAGTTTTCAGGTGCTCAGAGCTCCTTGCCACGTGGGGCTTTTTGCTATGGGCTCCTGACTGACCCCATCGCCACCCGCCCCCGAGATCCTTCTTAAACCCGTTTTGGTTTCAGAACCTCCTGCTTTTTCTCCGTCGTACGGCATTAGAAGGGTGGCGAAAAAATCGGTTTTGTAACATTGAAAGCTCGAAACCAATGAGCCCGTTCTGAACTTTTATGTATTTAGTCCAGCTTCACACCCGCTTTCTTGATGGCGGGGCCCCACAGAGCGTCATCTTGTTTGAGAAAAGATGCGAATTCAGATGGCGTTTGAGCTTTGAGGTCTCCCCCATACGATCTCCATTTGGCGATCAACTCAGGGTTTTGTGAAGCAGCTTTTTGCATTGCCTCGCCGAGTTTTGCAACGATAGGTGCTGGTGTTGCTGCTGGTGCAAATAAACCAATCCAAGCAGTAGGGCTGTAATCGGGTAGACCGGCTTCTGCAAAGGTAGGGACGTCTGGAAAGTTGGGGTGACGTGTTTTACCGGTTAACGCCAGTATTTTGAGCTTGCCCGCTTTGACATTACCAATTGCAGCTGGGAGTGCATCAAAGATCACATTGACTTGTCCTGCCACCAGGTCAGCGTATGGGCTGGTAGTGTTGTAGGGAACGAAATTGATTTTCACACCTGCGCTAGAGGCAAACCATTCGCCAGCCAAGTGCGAATAGCTGCCGATACCCGACGTGGCTGCAGTCAGCGATCCAGGTTGTGCTTTTAGTCGTTCAATTAATTCTTTTGCATTTTTTTCAGGCAAGCTGGGATGCGCTGTCAGCGCTGTATTGAGCAGTCCCACGATGCTGATGGGCACGAAGTCCCTATCTGCCTTGTAGGGCACTTTTGCACCATAGGTGTAGGGAAGCACCGACATCGATGTGGTCGAGCCCATCACCAACGTGTAACCATCCGGCGTTGCTTTTGCACCGGCTTCCATGCCAATCATGGTGGATGCGCCTGGTCGGTTTTCAACCACCACTGACTGACCTAGCGCCTTGCTCAACTCTTGGGCAATTTCGCGGGTATTGGCATCAGGCCCAGTGCCTGCGGGAAAGGGGGCAATGATTTTGATAGGTTTGTTGGGATAGTCCTGCGCCTGAACGCCAAGTGCTGTCATCATGGCCAGTGTGAGGGTGGCAAGGCCTAGGCGGCGGGTGATCTTTTGCATGTGGTTGTCTCCATTTTTTGAGATGTTGTCGCGGCCTGTTGCGGCCAAGGCAGAGTGTCTATGAAAATATATATTTTGTCAAAATATAATAAACGACGAGAAAAAATTGTTTTTATGCCACAATAAAAAGAATAAATACTCGCAGGAGCCGATATGAGCCATCCTTTGAGCCGCAGCGATGCATTGGTTTTCAGCCACATGGGTTTTTATGTGCGCGACCTCGAAAAAATGGCGCGTTTTTACAAAGACGTGATGTGTTTTTTTGAAACCGACCGTGGCGATTTAGGGGCTGTGAAGCTGGTGTTCTTAAGCCGAGACCCTGCTGAACATCACCAAGTGGTGCTAGCCACGGGCAGGCCAGCTGATATGACCTTCAGCCTGATCAATCAAATCTCGTTTCGCGTGCCCGACTTGGCCACCTTGCGTGAGGTGCGTGACCGCGTGGCCGCAGACCCTGATGTGAGCGAACTGGTGACAGCTACCCATGGCAATGCCATTTCCATTTACTTTCGCGACCCAGAGGGCAACCGATTAGAAGTGTTCATGGACATGCCTTGGTATTGTGAGCAACCGCTGCGTGAGCCCATCGACATCGATCGAACAGATGCCGATGTGATGGCTCAAGCCGAAGCGTTGGCACGCAGTCGCCCCAAATTTCAATCGCGCGCAGAGTGGCAAGCCAGCATGGCGCGAATGATGGGTTACACAGCGGAGCACTGAGCCATGTCTTCAACTATGTTTGATGTGGCCATCATTGGCTATGGCCCTGCAGGTGCCACCTTGGCCAACCAACTGGGGCAGTTGGGTTTGTCGGTGCTGGTGCTGGAAAAAGACGCCGAGATTTACGCTTTGCCACGTGCTATTCATTTTGACGGTGAAGTGATGCGCGTGTTTGAAACAGCCGGTTTGCGCTCGCCCATCGAAGCCATTTCACGCCCTGGGCACAAGGGCATGTATTTCAACAATGCCGAAGGTGAAACCTTGTTGATACGTGCAGGCACCCACGCACGCGGGCCGCATGGTTGTGCCAACAATTACTACTTTCATCAACCTGAACTTGAGCGGGTGTTGCGGGAGGGTTTACAACGCTACCCTCATGTGGTGGTGCGCACGCGTCATGAAGTGACTGGGGTGGAAGAGGCTGCGGCACACGTCAAGTTGCAAGTGAACGATCTAGAACAGCACAGCACCTACCAAGTGCAAGCGCGCTATGTGGTGGGTTGTGATGGCGCGCGCTCTTTGGTTCGCAAAGTGCTGGCCACCCAAATGACCGATTTGGGTTTGCACCAACCTTGGTTGGTGTTTGATGTGCGTTTGAAAGACAACGCGCCAGAATTGCCAGACCACACGGTGCAGCATTGCGACCCCGCGCGCCCGATGACGTATTGCAATGTCACGGGTAACCGTCGTCGCTGGGAAATCATGTTGATGCCAGGTGACGATCCGCAAGAATTGGTCAAACCTGAGACCTTATGGCGTTTGGTTTCAAAATGGATTCGCCCCGAGCATGCCGACATTGAGCGTGCGGTGATCTACACCTTTCATTCGGTCATTGCTGACACATGGCGAAAAGGGCGTTTGCTATTGGCAGGGGACGCTGCACATCAAACACCGCCTTTCTTGGGGCAAGGCATGTGCGCGGCCATTCGTGATGCGTCTAATTTGGCGTGGAAATTAGAAGCGGTATTGCGCCAAGGTGTTAACGATGCGTTGCTCGACACTTACCAAACCGAACGTGCGCCGCATGTGCATGCGTTCATTGATTTAGCGGTGAAGTTGGGTGACATCATTCAGACCACCGACGCCGAAGCTGCGCGTGCGCGTGACGCCAAATTCAAAGCTGGACAGCCGGAAATATTCCAGTTCCCCGCACCCAAACTTGGGGCGGGTGTGTGGGTGAACGATCACGCCTTGGCAGGACAAATTTTTCCGCAACCCGCGTTGGATGATGGCAAAGGCATTGACCACGTGTTGCAAACCCACTTTGCCGTGATCGGGGAACCAGCGCTGTTGGCACAAGCCCAACCTGAGACAAAGGCGTTGTGGCAGCAAAACGATGTGGTGGTGATGCCTTGCACTACCCCTGAGGTGCATGCTTGGTTCATTGAAAACAAGGCTGCAGCGGTTGTGTTGCGTCCCGATCGTTACATCTTAGGTGTGGCACACGATGCACAAGGGCTAGCGCGCTTGTCGCAGCATTTGCCGCAGCACGCACAAGCGACGCACTGATATGGCCTTGATTGAAAAAGCTGATTCGAGTTTGGCGCGCATGCTTGGCGTGCTTGACTTGTTTTCCGAAAAGCAACTTGCATGGTCGGCAGAAGCCATTGGCGAAGCTTTGCAAGTTTCATTACCCACTTGCTATCGCTATCTCAAAATGCTGACCGATGCTGGCTTGTTGCAAAAGGGGGGAGATTCGCAGTACACCTTGGGACCACGCATCATTGTGCTGGACCATTTCATTCGACAAGCCGATCCGGTGCTGCAGCACGGGGTGCCTTTTATGAAAGAGTTGGTGGCTGAGACAGGCTTTGACTGTGTGGTGTCCAGCATGCATGGTGAACAGTTGCTCGACACGCACCGCGAAATGGGGACAGTTCCTGCTAGCCTCAGCTATGGCAGAGGACGCCCTAGGCCGTTATTTCAAGGTGCTGCACCCAAGGTGATTTTGGCCAGTTTTCCGCCAGCGCAATTGCATAAATTGTTCGATGCGCATGGGCAGGACATCAAACTCGCCGGCCTGCCTTTGGACTGGTCAAGCTTTCGGCGGTATTACAGCCAAATTCGAAAAAATGGCTATTACTTTTCAAACGGTGAATTGGAATCTAGCTTGGCGGCTTTGGCTGCGCCGTTAAAGCGTGCCGATGGTGTGTGTGTGGGTGCTTTGTCGCTGGTTACCACGGTGCCTCGCATGGCGGTGATCGATTTACAAAAACTGTCTCAACGTGTCATTCGTGCGGCGCAAGAAATCAGCGTCCGCATTTCTTAATCCTTTATTTTTCAATGAAAGACTTTGCATGAAACTCATTAGCTTCTTAAACCAAGGTGTGGCCTCGTACGGTGTTGTTCAGGGCGACGATGTGTTCGACCTCACACCCATTTTGGGGTCGCAGGCGCCTGATTTGAAAACATTCATTGCCAAAAATCTGTATGCCGCCGCAGCAGAGGCCGTGAAAACAAAAACACCTACACACAAGTTTTCACAATTGCAGTTGTTGCCGGTCATTCCCAACCCCGGGCAAATTTTCTGTATTGGTTTGAACTATGGCGAACACGTGAAAGAAACCGGTCGCGAAGTGACCGAAACCCCGGTGATCTTTTTGCGCTTGGCCGACTCTCAAGTGGCACACGGACAAGACATTTTGCGTCCACCTGAATCGCACCGTTTGGATTACGAAGCAGAAATTGCCATCGTCATTGGCAAGGGCGGGCGTCGCATTCAAGAAAAAGATGCCTGGGACCACATTGCCGGTTACAGCTGCTACAACGATGGTTCGGTGCGTGACTGGCAAGTGGCCACCTCGCAATGGACACCGGGTAAAAACTTTCACAAAACAGGTGGTTTTGGTCCTTGGATGGTGACTTCAGATGAAATTTCCCCCGGTCAAGTGATGCGCTTGCAAACGGTGCTCAATGGACAAGTGTTGCAAGACACCACCACCGACAAAATGATTCACAGCATCCCGCGCCAGATTGCATACATTTCAACCTTCATACCTTTGTCACCCGGCGATGTGATCGTGACGGGAACACCAGGTGGCGTGGGCAATAAACGCAACCCACAAATTTTCATGAAACCCGGTGATGTGTGCGAGATTGTGGTGGACGCCATTGGCACCTTGCGCAACGGCATTCGCGATGACGTATGAACGATTCCAGTAGCTATTTCCAGCGCATGTTGCGGGGTGAAACACCTCCGCCACCCGTTGCAGTTTTGCTGGGCTCGCGCGTGGAAAAGGTGGACGTCGACGCGGGTGTGTTGATCGCGCATTACCAAGCGACGCCAAATTTCAACAATCCTGCGGGCGGCGTACAAGGGGGCATGTTGGGAGCCATGCTGGACGATCTCACGGCCAGTTTGGTAGACGCCACTTTGCAAGCGGGGGAGGTAGTAGCCACCTTGAATTTGAATGTGTCATTTTTGCGTGCGGCCAAAGTGGGATCAATCACTGGTCGGGCCGAATTTTTAAGGCGCGGTCGTGAAGTGTGTCACGTCAGTGGCCTGCTTATTCAGGACGGAAAAGAGATTGCATCAGCTGTTGCCGTATGCAAAATTTTGAAATCAATAAAAATTTGAGTTTGGCATCCGCTATCCCATTTCAAAAGGTTGTTGTCTTACTTTCGTTATAGCTGACCTTCTTGCTCAATGGTCTCAACCTGCACGTTGGCCAATACTTGGATATCAAATCTTGCAGCTACCACGACATGTTGATGAACCCCAAAGCGCTTTTGGCTGCAGAGCTTACCGGGCCTGTGAATCTGAGGTGATGGGATGCCAAATTCAAGAAACCCACGCGAGAACTTAAACTTCCTGCGAAAGTCATGTACGCCCCAAGCGAACACAAACACTGATGACAGATGGTTGTTGGGGATTGCGAATGAGAGTTCGAATCCTTGACCTCATCAAAATCAGGTCTCTGAAAACTGAGCGAGTTAGTGGAACAATGTGTTCTGGCCCGCCAGGCATCAAATAAAAACGCCCCACATGGGGCGTTTTTTTATACCATTGGCAGATGAAAACCCGCTCTGATTTCAAAGGCAACAAATCATCACTTCCCAGCAAAGTATGCATGGCATGTGGCAGGGTGATGACTTGGCGCAAGTCTTGGGAAAAAAATTGGGATCAAGTGCGGTATTGTTCGCAACGCTGTCGATCGGATGTGGCAAAGTCTCACAAACCTTCGCATCAAACCAATTAGAAACCAACATGACCAACACATTCCAATTTGACACCGTCGTTTTAGCCGTCTTGATCGCGAGCCTCATGCCTGTCATTTGTGCTGGCATTGCCAAGTGGGGTCGCAAAGACTATGACAACCACCACCCGAGGGCTTGGTACGCGTCGCTTGACGGTTTCGCAGCACGCGCCAATGCGGCGCAGCAAAATTGCTTTGAGGCCTTTCCATTCTTTGCTGTGGGTGTTCTGCTGGCAGCGCTCAGTGGTGTAGAGGGTGATACGCTTGAAGCTGTAAGTTGGTTATTCATCGCTGCTAGGGTTGTCTACGTTGCGTGCTACTTGAATGACAAAGCATCATGGCGATCTATTTCTTGGCTTGTTGGATTTGCCAGTGTTGTTTACCTTTACGCCCTAGCGCTGTGATGAGCTTGTATCCGGATAATTTTTCAATCTAGTTATAGAGGACATCACAAAGCATGAAAATACTTCTCGATCAACTCTCTAACTATGCCGATTACCACCGTAGTGCCCGCAACATTGCAACCCACTTAGTAGGCATTCCATTGATCGTGATGGCTTTGTTTGTGTTGCTCTCCAAGCCGGTGTGGATGATCGGTGCTGTGCCCCTGTCGCCGGCTGTGCTGGTGGCTGCTGCCTCAGTTTTGTATTACCTGCGCTTGAACCTTGGCATGGGTTTGATCATGGGAGTGTTGTATGGCTTGGGCCTGGTGTTGGGCTTCTCAGTTGCTGCATTAGACGACACCATTTGGTTGATCGTGGGTGTGAGCGGGTTTTTCGTGGGCTGGGTGATTCAGTTCGTGGGGCACTATTTTGAAGGTCGTAAGCCTGCGTTTTTGGATGATGTGATGGGTTTGGCCATCGGCCCGTTGTTTGTGGTGGCAGAGGTGCTATTCATGCTTGGCGCTTACCCAGCGTTGAAGCAACAGGTGGAGGAACGATCGGGACCGGTGCGACCCTGACACGCCTTATGCGCAGATGGTAGCTTTATCGAGACTTCTAATTTCAACAGCTGACTTGGTTTGTATCAGTCAACCAATCCAAAGTGTCTTGCCAGAGCGCTTTAGCCTGTGGTCGAAAATAACCCATGTGCCCAATAGATGACATGCCAATGTGTGAGGCTTCAATCGTGATGCATTCCAGTTGCGCTTGGCTGTATGCAGCCATGAATGCGTCGCGCGAAGCAGGGGGTGCCCACTTGTCGTCGGTGGCATTGATGGCGCGTATGGGAATGGCTACTTGCGCAAACTCATTTGCAAGATGCGTTTGTTCAGGATCGTCAAAAAAATAACGGGGCCATTGACACCAACGTCGCCATTGCAAAAAAACGTTGCGTGGCAAGTCTTCCCCCATGCCAAGAAGACTCCAAGCAAGATAACCCTTGGCGCGAACGATCAGCGGCCCCAGCACCCACCACATGAACAAGACACGAAGTTGTTCCATAGGCGGCATCCAGCCGTGCCAACCCGCACCAGTTGCAAAAGTGGCGAACTTTTCAACACGCTCTTTTCCAGGCAGTAAACCAAATGCATGCCCACCGTATGAGTGCCCAATCATCCAGATGGGGCCGTTTGTGAGGGAGGCGACATGCCCAAGCAGAGCAGCCAAATCGAGGCGTGCCCAATCAAGGTAATTCATCTCAAATCCACGAAGGCTTGTGGGCTTTGAGAGGCCTATGCCGCGATAGTCCAGCGTCCATACTTCTACGCCTTGATTGGCGCAGAATTGTGCAAAGCGTTGATAAATGCGTTGCGGGACACCAGTCGCGCCTGCGATGATGAGATGACCTTTACAAGGCTCTGTCGCGGCAAAGCGCGTTGCTTGCAATGTGAACCCGTCAGAAGTTTGCAATACAAAGACGGCAGGTTCAATTTCGTTGGGTGACATATCTTCCGACACTAAAAATTAATTTTTTTGATGGTGAAGCACACTCCGTGAATTTCAATGTCGAGTTGGTGTTCGCCATAGCCATGTTGTTAGTGGCCTCAATCGTGCCTGTATTGTTTGATTGACTCAGGGCGCAGCAACCTCAACCATGATTTCATTGCGTCTGAACATGGGCAGCGTCCAAGGCGGGTCATAGCGCGAGAGTTGCGGTATGCCGATCACTTTCAAATTTTTCTGCGCGGCCCACTCCATTGCTTCTTGTGTTTTGGATTGCACTCTTGCCACAGTGTTAAAGCCTGAGTATTTCAAAACCACGAACGATTTGCTGGGTACCTCTTTGAGCGTCACAACTCGGTTGTTGGGTTTTGGAATCGTGGCCAAGGTGTAACGACTTGGCATCACGAAATTAATGCGCCATTGCTGGGCGGTTTGCATGTTGACGTCCGCATGGGGGCCAGCATGTTGTGGCTCAACGGTCACCGGAGCCGTCATTGATATTTTGGCCGATTGCGGCTCGACCGTGACGGGTGCTGTCATAGCGATTTTTTCGCTGGCAGCGCTTGTCACTTGGTTGTTGCCAAAAATGAAGTCGGCAATCAGACGGAAGCCTTTGTTGGACGCCTCATCCATGTCGCCCTCTACCACGGTTTCAGCGATCAGCATGGGCGCATATTGACGAAGCTCATACTGGTCCTCGGTCAGCACCACATCGTATTTGGGTTCTTCAATGGCCATGGCTTTCCCAGCGAATAAAAACAAAAGCATGAGTCCAAACAGAGGTTTGTGCATTGTCATGACAGGCTTTCAAAAAAATCGGAGTGCAAATTTCTCAAGGGTTACACACATCACATTGGCTAGGATCTGCCCATTGTTGGATTGATTGTTTTTCTTCAGAGTGGTTGCACGCTTGGCAGTTCATTATGTAGGAGATAGGCGCTTTTGTTGTGTTGCCACAGGTGCGACACAACAATCCCGACTTTTGACCGGTGACGGAAAAACCGGGCAAGGCACACGCAGGGCAAGTAGTGTCAAATTTTTTCATCAGATCATGCGTGGCGCGCACAATCATCTCTTGGCGCGTTGGGCTGCAAAAGGCGCGGTGGTCGTTCTCTGCATAAACCAGTCCATTGCTCGACAGGGCATGGCAGTCGATGAATACTTTACGCAGTTGGTCCCAGTTGGCGATGCCTTTGACCATCCGAGTGTCCTGATCGCTTTGTGGTCTGAGAATGAGGTGATGCGAGGGAAAGCCCGCTTCTTGTGCGAAGTTTTCTAAATCTGCAATTTTCCGTAAGGGGCGTTGAAGGCTTCGTGCGGGGCCTTGTGCAATGCCTATGACTTCAAATTGAGCTTCATCGTCAATCCACAAAACAACTTCGATGTTCCAAGGCATCAGCCCGCCAAATGGATCGGCCACAAAAGCACCTTCGCTTGCCATGCCAACGGTTAAATCGGCCAGTTGCATGCCTGTACGTGCTTTTTTTCTGGCTGTTTCAATTTGGGTGTCAAGCCGTTTGATTTCACCGCTGAAGGTGCCGAGCTGATCGGTGTCATAACCAGCGACGTGAAAGATTTGGCACTCTAAAAATGGCTCTAGCAGAGGCGCAACAATTTTTTCTTTGCCGTGTTGCGTTAAAAAAGCAACTTTTTGCGTGTTGTATTTTTTGGGCATAGATTTACCCGATCAATGCTTGAGCCACTTGCGCATAAAACGGGATACCAAACAAAATATTGAGTGGGAATGTGACCCCCAGCGATAACCCAAAATACAAAGAAGGATTGGCTTCGGGTATGGCATATCGCAAGACGGCAGGTACGGCAATGTAAGAAGCACTTGCCGCCAGCACCATCAGCAAGGTGGCGTCACCCAGGGGCATACGCAGCGCCCAAGCTAAAACCAAGGCCAAGCTGGCATGAACGAGCGGGGCCAGAAAAGCAAACGCGATCAGCCAACGCGATTGACCTTTGATTTGCGGCAAATTTCTTGCAGTCATCAAGCCCATATCGAGCAGAAAAAATGACAGCATGCCTTTGAACAAGTCGCCAGAAAACGGTTGCATTGCAGCTTGTCCACTTTCGCCCGTCAAAATACCGATGGCCATAGCGCCTAGCAACAGCAGTTGAGCGCCGTCCGTGAATGACTCATGCAATATTTTTCCAAGCGGCATGTTGGGCTTGCTGGTTGCAGTTTGTTGGCGCAAGGTATTGGCAAAAATCACGGCCATGATGATGGCGGGGGATTCCATCAAAGCCATGGCAGCTGCCATATGTCCACCGTACGCAATGTGTTGATGCTCTAAGTACTGCACGGCTGTCACAAACGTCACCGCGCTGACAGACCCATAGGTGGCCGCAATGGCTGCCGCATCAAATCCATTCAGAAACCGTTTGAGAACGGCATATCCCATCAGCGGAATGATAACTGCTAACAGCATGGCCGCCAAAAGGCCTGCCCCGACCTCTGCAGTCAGCCCTGACTTGGCCAAGGCAAAGCCGCCTTTGAGGCCCAAGGCCATGAGCAGGTAGAGCGACAGAAACCGCGATATGGCAGGCGGTATTTCAAGGTTGGATTTGACTGTTCCACCCAATATGCCGAACACAAAAAAAAGAATGGCTGGATCAAGAATGTTTTGCATGAGGTTTCCTTTGCAAGGATATTAGGAAAAATCAAAATATTTGTAAAATCGATTTTTATAAATTTATCTATAGATAAAAGTCTATGAATATCACTTTCCGTCAATTGCGCTTGTTTCTGGCTTTGGTTGAAACCGGCAGCGTCAGTGCTGCTGCCAGGGTCATGCACGTCACCCAACCAACCGCATCGATGCAGCTCAAAGAGGTCTCGCTGTCGGTTGGGTTGCCGCTTTATGAAGTCATTGGTAAGAAAGTGCACCTGACAGAAGTGGGCAAAGAGTTGGCTGTCACGGCCCGTACCATGGTGCTCGAGTGGCAAAACTTTGAACAAACGGTGGATCAACTCAAAGGGCTTTCGCGCGGCAAATTGCGCATTGCTGTGGTCAGCACAGCCAAATATTTTGTGCCCAGGTTGATTGGCAGATTTTGTAAAAAATATCCGGACATTGATGTTTCATTGGAAATTCTCAATCGCGATGGTGTGGTGCAACGTTTGCATGACAACTTGGACGATCTCTACATCATGTCCATGCCGCCAACAGATATGGATTTGCATGATGAACTTCTGACGCCCAACCCCATCGTGGTGATTGCGGCCACAGCCAATGCATTGGTCAAGCAACGAAAAATATCGCTCAAGGAATTGCAAGGTCAACGTTTCATCTTGCGTGAGCAAGGGTCTGGTACACGCATGGCGGCTGATCAGCACTTTAAAAAGAAAAAATTCAAACCCAACATCCGACTTGAGTTGGGCAGCAATGAAGCAGTGAAAGAATCTGTGGCGGGTGGCTTGGGTATTGGTGTGATTTCAAGGCACGCTCTGCATGGCATGGACAAAGAACACGGTGTGCGTGTGATCGATGTGGATGGTTTTCCGTTGCCATCGGCATGGCATATGGTGCATCGTGCGAGCCAAAAGCTCTCGCCAGCTTCTCTAGCCTTTCGAAAACACTTGCTCCATGAAATGGATCGGCGGCGATAAGCCTTTCACATTCGCTTAAGCATCTGTTGTTGTTTTGCTAATATGGAAAAAATGAAGGAGACGACATGCTTGATTTAACAGGCAAAAACATACTCGTCACGCAAGCCAACGATTTCATGGGGCCTGCCTTGTGTGAAGCATTGCGTCAGTGTGGTGCAAAGGTGATCGCAGACAGTCGTTTGCCCATTGCGCCCAATGATGCACAAGAGATGATCGAGGCTGCAGGTGACCTCGATGTGCTGGTGCTCAATTTGGCCTTGCCTGCGCCTACCAGTTGGGCGACAGACATCGATGAGCAAGAGTGGCGGCAAGTGTTTGAAGTCATGGTCGATCCGCTGCCCCGATTCATCCGTGCAGTGGTGCCAGGCATGAAGTCGCGTGGCGGTGGCAAAGTGATTGTGATGGGCAGTGCCTCTGCGTTGCGAGGCATGAAGAGAACCGGTAGCTACAGCGCGGCCAGAGGTGCGCAGCTGGCTTTCGTACAAGCGGTTGGGGTGGAGTTGGCGGCGGACAACATTCAAGTCAATGCGGTGGCGCAAAACTTTGTGGACAACCCTACCTACTTTCCCGCAGAAGTTCAGGCCAATCCGCGTTTTCAAGAACGCTTGAAACGTGAGGTGCCTCTGGGCCGCTTGGTCAAGGCACAAGAAGATGCCGCATTTGTTGCCTATCTGTGCAGTGATGCAGCCAACTGCTTTGTGGGACAGGTGTTTCCACTGAGCGGTGGGTGGGCGGTGAAATAGAAGTGCGTGTGCAAACTTCAATGACGTTGTATCACAGCAATCAATGCATTTACCGCTTGTTGAGCATGTTTTCCCTCGGCATGAAGTTCAACTAAATCGTTGTGCGATGCACTCAAAGACATGACTTCAGTGACATACTTCGCATTAACCGTTCTGCCGTGACAAGTGACGGTAATGTCGCCATCAAAATGTGCGGCAATCATTGCGAATTCAGCCGCAACATGAGGGTCGAGCCCCTCTTTTCCGGTGAGTTTGAGAGTGATAGGAAGTGTGTGTTCATTCATATTTGCACCCGTGTTCCAAGTTCAACGACTGAGTTATCAGGCAAGCGGAAGAATTCCACAATACCTCCAGAATTGCGCGTCATGGCCGAGAATAATTTTTCTCGCCACTGAGCCATGCCACCCCCTGGCGTGGAGATGACTGTTTCACGGCTTAAGAAATAGGATGTTTCAAAAACAGGTATTTCTAGACCTAGTGTTTTGCAATGCGTTAACGCTTTGGGTACATCTGGCGCGTTCATAAATCCGAACGTGATCCAAACTTGCCAGAAATGTTCGCTTAATCGCTCTACACGCACGCGCTGTTTGTCAGATACCCATGGAACGTTATCAAACTCCACAGTCAAGATAATATTTTTCTCATGCAGCACTTGGTTGTGCTTCATGTTGTGAAGTAGCGCCTGTGGAACAGTCTCTGGGTTTGCTACTGCATAAATGGCTGTTCGTTTGGCCAAATGCGTATGGCCAGAATCAATGTGTTGAATAAACGTTGTCAGGTCTAAGCCATCTCTACGAATCGTTTCAACAACCAGTTCTCTGCCTCGAGACCACGTGGTCATGATCAAGTACAGGGTGACGCCCATTGCAAGGGGTAACCAGCCACCATCAAAGAATTTGATGATGCAACCTGCAAAAAGAAACAAATCGATGCTCAGGAAAAAAATCGTCGCGCCAATTGCCAAAGGCGTGGGTATCTTCCATGCATTGTGTACGACGAAGAAAGTCATGACCGTTGTGATGACCATGGTCAGGGTCACGGCAATTCCATATGCCCCTGCCAAGGCTGACGAACTGCGAAATGCCACAACAGCCATGACTACGCCAGCCAACAAAATCCAATTCACACTGGGCATGTAAATCTGACCAACCTCTTGCTCCGACGTGTACTTAATATCCATACGAGGTAAAAATCCAAGCAAGATAGCTTGCTTAGTCATTGAATAGGCGCCTGAAATAACAGCTTGTGATGCAATGATTGCAGCCAATGTTGCAAGCACCACTGCTGGAATCATGAGATCGTCTGGAAACATTTTGAAGAATGGATTTTCAATGGCTGTGCTGTCGCGCATGAGCAACGCACCTTGTCCCATGTAATGAAGCACAAGACTCGGCATGACGAGGCCCATCCACGCAATTTGAATCGGTTTGCGTCCAAAGTGGCCCATGTCTGCATAGAGGGCTTCAGCACCTGTCAATGCCAAAACCACCGCACCAACGGCTGCCAATACGAAGGGACCACGATCCAACATGAAATTCGCCGCATGCCATGGATTCAGCGCTTGCAAAATCTGCGGCATTTGCATAATTTGGACAATGCCGGTGAAACCCAGAATCACAAACCACATCACGATGATGGGACCGAAAAATTTACCAACGAAGTTGGTACCCCATCTCTGCATGACAAAGAGTGCGACCAGCACCGTCAATGCAATGGGCACGACATAGGGTTGTAGTCCAGGAGCTACAACTTCCAGGCCTTCAACGGCACCTAATACTGAAATTGCAGGAGTAATGACGCTGTCACCGTAGAAAAGGGTTGCTCCAAAGAGCCCAAGCAGCAAAAGAGCGTGTCGCAGCTTTGGTTTGTGTTTAACAGCATTAGCCGCTAGCGCAGTAAGTGCTAGTGCACCTCCCTCACCACGGTTATCGGCTCGCAAAATCAAAATCACATACTTAAGCGTGACGATAAGCATCAAGGCCCAGAAGATGGTTGAAACAGCGCCAATCAAGTTCTCAGGCGTTAATGCAACACCTGTAGCAGGGGAGAACACCTCCTTGACTGTGTAAAGCGGGCTGGTCCCAATATCGCCGTACACCACGCCAATGGCACCCAAGGTCAACGCAGCCGTTGACTGACGCTTGATGTGCGCGGAAGGATTGTCTGAATCAATGACTGACATGAGCACTCCTTTTTAGTGCCCTAAGGTTGCCAGTTACTGCGTTAGGAAAGCATAAGTATCCAAGTTTTGCGAACTATTCGGCTATTCTGTAACCTATCCCTGGCTCTGTCAGTAAGAGTGTGGGTTCAGTTGGATTCGCTTCAAGCTTAGCCCGTAACTGGCCCATGTAGAGCCGCAAGTAATGTGTTTGGTCAACATTTTCTGCCCCCCAAACATCGACCAACAACTGGCGATGGGTCACAACTTGTCCTGCTTGCCGTACCAAGCGAGCAAGCAACTTGAACTCAGTAGGGGTCAAATGGACAGGCTCACCAGCTTTATGCACTGTATGTTTAGCGACGTCAATCTCGAGTCCTGCATTTCGGTAATGCGTTTGTGGGGCAAAAACAAGAGTCCCTCTATGCCGCAAGGTAACGCGCATACGAGCCAATAACTCGCTGATGCTGAAGGGTTTGACCAGGTAGTCGTCTGCTCCAGCATCCAGCAGATTGACTTTGTTGAGATCATCATGGCGTGCTGAGATGATCAAAATGGGTAAAGCGTATTGAGCGCGAACCATCCGCAAAAAATCGCCACCATCACCATCTGGCAGCCCTAAGTCCAAAACAAGCAAATCCAAGGGGCTCTCAGAAGGCATGGCGTGCTTAAGCACCGCGTTTGCATCCGCAACGCTTCCGCTAGCAATCACTTCATAACCCTCGACGATCAATGCGTCACGCAAGGTTTGCCGCAACTCGCGATCATCTTCAACAAGCAATACTTTCAAAGCCATGTTGCTAACTTTCTGCCATGACATCAGGCTGTTGCATAACGGGTAATGAGAGACACATCGCAGTACCCTGAGGTAGCCGATCTTCAACCCAGAGCCTCGCGTCATGGACCTTCGCTATGGCCATACAGACTGCCAATCCAACCCCCATGCCTCTACGCAGTTGGTTAACTTCAGATGCATCGGCTTGAGCTGTCTCGGCATGGATACGTTCAAAAGCGTGGAATACTTTTTCTTTCCATGCGTTGGGAATCCCTGGCCCTTCATCCATCACCCAAACAATAATCTCGGTTTGGGTTGAAACAAGCTCAATCTCAATGGCTGATTCTTCTGGACTGTATTTCGCCGCGTTCTCAATCAAGTTGTCGAACAACTGAATCAGCAAAATTGCATCACAACGTATGAGCGGGAGATTGCCAGGAACATCGACCAATATGCGCCGCGATGGATAACGCTTTCTAGTCTTCGAGAGAACTGATCCTAAGATTTCTTGTAATGACTCCCAGTCCTTTTGCACATGTAGAGGGCTTGCATCGAGACGAGCCAGCTGCAAGGTATTGGTGGTCATGCGATTTAAGTGATGCGCTTCCTCCAGTACGGTTTGTGCAAGATGGGAGATTTTTTCTGTGCTCAGCCTCTCTGTCTGCTCGTAGATGACAGAGGCAGCTCCCATGAGATTAGCAAGTGGTGTACGGTAATCATGCGAAATAGAGGTCAGAAACGTGTTTCGCAACACATGACCCTTTGCTTCAGTTTGAGCCAACTGTGCAAGCCGCAATGTTTGCATGCGTTCAATTTCCAAACCAAACAAGTCACAAACTTGTTGCAGGAAGTCCCTCTTGAAAACAGGTGTTTTTTGAGAGTCCATGGTCTTGAATGCAACGGCTCCGAATGCGCGCGTGCGTCCACGCAAAGGCAGAAACAAGGTCAATTGATTTTCATGGCGCCCTGTTCCAGGCCCTAGGGCTCCAAACTGTTGAATACAAGCATGCAAACCTTGCTCATCTTGTGTGGTTGCTTGACCAATGAGAAGATGACCTGAGTCTTCATTCTCTAAAACCAGCATGGCGATGCTGCAAGTGCAGTATTTTTCTAAAAAATTGTGAAGCAAAGTGCCTTGCTCTGAAACGTTACTCAATTCACGCAATTCCTCACCAAGTTGGCGAAGTTGCTCCGATGCATATGCGTGCTCACTTTCTATGTCCGCTGCGATGCGCAAGCGAACCATCAAGTAACTCACAACTGAACTCACCCCCATCATTGTTAACAGTAGCAACATGTCTTGATGGAAGTTAACGCTAAAAGTAAATCGAGGCTCTACAAAAAACCAGTTAAACATTAGCACTGACAGTGCGCTTGTGATGATCGAAAAAATTGCCGATAACCACAAACCAGCAATCGCGCTCGCAAGCACAAGAAGCAATGCTAAATTGCCGAGATTCAAAGCCCCATCGAGAAACCAAAGTAGGCCCCACGCCAACGTCCAAATGACAAAGGCGGGCCATCTCGCTTCAAATTTTGGCTTGGATAATCCAGGGGTTAAAGGCATAGATAAAGGCATAGATAAAGGCTAGCACAGTCAAGAATTTATTCATTTTCATACCTAATGTCTATGAAAAAGCCGCTTCTGGGTTGAGATGAAAGAATTCTGAGACTTTCTCAAGCACCGACAAAATACGCTCGGAAAAGCATTGTTTTCATAGCGCGCATAAACTGCGACATCATCACTCGTACTGTTTATGCTGAAAGGTATCCTCAGGTGCCCCCATTCAACCGTAGTCTACTGGTCGCTGTCGCCTTTTGTGCTCAAGTGCAAGCCGCAGACATCTACGTAGCCGTGGCCGCCAATTTTGCGGCGCCGATGCAAAAAATCGCCAAATCGTTTGAACAAGAATCTGACCACAGGGTGTTGTTGTCGTTCGGTTCAACTGGAAATTTGTATGCGCAGATTAAAAATGGGGCACCGTTTCAAATCTTTCTGGCCGCCGATGATGAAACGCCCACGAAACTCGAAAGAGAAGGTCTGGGTGTGGCGTCTACACGCTTTACCTATGCCGTTGGTAAGTTGGTTCTATGGAGTCCTCAGCCTAACTTGGTGGACGATCAGGGCGGCATACTCAAGAGCCAGCGCTATCAGTACCTTGCTATTGCCAACCCAAAACTGGCCCCTTATGGCGCGGCGGCCATCGAAACCTTGAATAAGTTGGGGGTGATGCAAGAGGCTCAAACTAAATTAGTACAAGGCGAAAATATTGCGCAAACCTACCAATTTGTCGCCAGCGGTAACGCATCCTTAGGTTTTGTGGCGTTGTCGCAAGTCATGGTGGACGGCAAAATTGCCAAGGGTTCAACGTGGGTCGTGCCCTCTCACTTGCATGCGCCCCTCAAGCAAGATGCTATCGTGTTACAAAAAGGAAAAGACAATACTGCAGTGAGCGCATTGTTCTCCTACTTACGAAGCAACAATGCAAAACAAGTGATGCGTGCTTATGGGTATGAGGTTCCTTAAAGCCAAAAGTTATGTTCTCTACTTCTATTGTTATTAGTCCTGAAGCGTTGAGCGCCATTGCTCTGACCTTCAAACTCGCCATGGCAACAACTGTGCTCTTGTTGTTATTGGCAACACCGTTGGCTTGGTGGTTGTCGCAATCAAAATCTAAATGGCGAGCGCCAGTGGGCGCCTTGGTAACTTTGCCCTTGGTATTACCACCATCAGTTTTGGGATTTTATTTGTTGGTTGCTATGGGTCCCGATGGACCGCTTGGGCAAATCACACAAAGTTTGGGTTGGGGTGTTTTGTCATTCACATTCACGGGCTTGCTCATTGGTTCGATTATTTTTTCACTGCCCTTTGCAGTGCAGCCCATTCAACATGCATTCGAAGCCATCGGCTCGCGTCCTATGGAAGTGGCGGCCACATTGCGTGCCAAACCCATCGATGCATTTTTTTCGGTAGCCTTGCCATTGGCAAAACCAGGTTTGTTCACCGCAGGCATTCTGAGCTTTGCCCACACGGTGGGTGAGTTTGGTGTGGTGTTGATGATTGGTGGCAACATTCCAGACAAAACGCGCGTGGTGTCCACCCAAATTTATGGTCATGTTGAAGCCATGGAATATGCGCAGGCCCATGTGTTGGCGGGTGGCATGGTGGTGTTTTCTTTTGTTGTGTTGCTGGTGCTGTCGTTCATGCGCAAGCGCACCGATAAGGTCATGCCATGACCGCGCATTACGATTTACAACTGCGTTTACAGTTATCGCGCCAGGACTTTCATCTGGCGGTTGATTTGCAATTGCCGAGCTCTGGCATTACCGTTTTCTTTGGCCCTTCGGGTTCAGGCAAAACCAGTGTGTTGCGATGTGTGGCGGGGCTGGAGCGTCCACAACAAGCGCTGGTGCGTGTGGGTGCGGATGTATGGCAAGACGATGCAAAAGGTGTTTTTGTGCCCACATGGAAGCGCGACCTTGGATATGTGTTTCAAGAAGCCAGTTTATTTGATCATTTGGATGTGCAAAAAAATTTGCAATTTGGTCTCAAGCGCACCCACAAAAAAGGCGCGCTTGAAGCGTTGTCCAGCAGCATTGACTTGTTAGGCATTGGGCATTTGCTCAAACGCCAACCGCACAATTTGTCGGGTGGCGAAAGACAGCGTGTGGCGATTGCACGTGCATTGGCAACGCAGCCCAAGTTGCTGTTATTGGACGAACCTCTGGCTTCGCTCGACATGGCGCGTCGTCACGAAATATTGCCTTGGCTTGAAAAAATGCGCGACGAGTTGCAACTGCCGATGTTGTATGTCACACATTCGGTAGACGAAGTGGTGCGCTTGGCAGACCATTTGGTGGTGTTAGAGCAGGGGCAGGTGAGTGCGCAAGGTACGGCGCAAGAAGTGTTGACGCGCATTGATAGCCCCGTGGTGGTAGGGGAGGATGTTGGCGTGCTGTTGCACGGCACAGTAGAAGCCTTAGATGGTCAATGGCATTTGGCCAAAGTGGGTTTTGACGGGGGACACATGTGGGTGCGTGACGGAGGCATGATATTGCGCAAAGCTGTTCGCTTGCGAGTGTTGGCCCGTGATGTGAGCATTACATTGCATTCACCCACTGATACCAGCATTCAAAACCATTTCCCGGTTCGGGTGGATAGCATTACTGACGATGTGCATCCTTCGCAAGCTCTGTTGCGATTGCAATGCGGTGCCTCAGTCCTGTTGGCCAGGGTGACCCAGCGGGCGGTTAACGATTTGCAACTGCACGCAGGTGCGAAAGTGTGGGCACAAGTGAAGTCTGTGGCTGTGATTGAGTGACTAAGATTGATATAAATCATTCTTTACCAGACGTGCGTGTTGAAAGCGGTTAAATTCAATACAACCCGATGTGTATGCCTACAATTTGCACATTCAATCGCATTCATTTTTAGGAGCTCTGCATGAAATTCAAAAAACTCTGTGTTGCATTGGCCGCGACTTGCATGACTGGGCTTGCTTTTGCCCAAGCCGTCACGGTGGTTGAGCCCTGGGCGCGCGCTACTGTACAAGGTCAAAAAGCCACCGGTGCTTTCATGAAGATCACCTCAAAAGACGGTGCCAAATTGGTCAGTGCCAGCAGCCCTGCAGCGGGTGTGACTGAAATTCATGAAATGAAAATGGAAAAAGACATCATGAAAATGGCGGCTGTGCCTGCTTTGGAAATTCCGGCGGGCAAAACCGTCGAACTCAAGCCAGGCGGTTACCACGTCATGTTGATGGATCTCAAAGCACCTTTAGCGGACAAAAGCAATGTGCCCATCACCTTGGTGTTTGAAAATGCCAAAGGTGTGAAGTCGCAAGTGGAATTGCAAGTGCCTGTTAAAACCATGGGCATGCAGCAAGGGCACCAACACGACCACAAGCACGATCACAAGCACTAAATTCCAAGGGGTTGACTGAGCGATTTAGTGATACTTTTTTGGTTTTGTCATAATCACGGCATGCAAACCCTGCGCAACACCCACTTCATCGCCCGCCTGGTGCTGGTGTGGTTTGCGCTGTTCATTGGCGCGTCGGTGGCTTCTCCGCTGGTCAACCCAACTGATTTGCAAATCATTTGCGCGGCAAACGGCGGCATGAAACTTGTCAGCACTTCGGACGATGGCTCTGAGGTGCAAACCTCAGCCGGCATGGATTGCCCTATGTGTGCCACCGTCACGCCGCCTTTGCCCTTGTTTGAATTCTCGGTTACCAAACCGTCTCCTCTGGCGCATGCGCTTCGACCTGTCGTTGCTGCACACATCGCGTCTGTCACCGCTCCGCCACTTCCCTCGCGCGGACCTCCTGCTCATTCTCTGTAAACACTTCGCGAGTTAAGGCTTTTGTCTTGGCTCATTGGGGCTTTGCGATATGCCTTTGGCACGTCTAGCCCAGTTTGTTTCAGGAGTTTGCGGTATGCAGATTTACCAAAATATTGCGCGGCGTAAAACGCTCATTCACACCGGTGGTTATGGTCAGGTGTGGCGCGTGACCAGTGGTGTGTTTCGATTGGACGCTTTAACCCACGATGGTTTGTGCTTTGTGCAACTGGCTTTGCCAGGTGACTTGTTGGGAGCAGAAACCCTGTGTGGTCAACCCTACACCTACACCGCGACTGTACTGTCAGTCGCAGAGGTCGAATGCGTGTCTGTGATGTCGCAAGAATTACGTACCCAGCTTCTCGGTCAAGCCTTTACCCAGCAACAACGCCGCACCCGCGACATGATGGCGTTGCGCTGTGGTCACGTGCGCGCGAGAGTGGCCCATTTGCTCAAATTACTTTCAACCAGTATTGACGGTCAACCGCAAACACTTGATCGACGCGATTTACCCAGTTTGAAAGAACTGGCCGTGGTGTTAGACACAGCTTCAGAAACCTTGTGTCGTGAATTGAATTCATTTTTACCTGCGCGGGTTTATCAAAGGCCTGCGAAGGCTATTGCAAACATTCGTCATGAGCTTGCGTTAGCCGCTTGAGTGGTTTTGGATAAATGAATTTAAAAAAGGAAAATTTATGAGATTGGTACTAAAACCATTGGCGATGTGCATAGCTGTTGCGTATTCAGGTGCCTCGTTTGCTCAGAAGAGCTCCGAAAGCAAAGATTTAGGCGTGGTGGTGGTGACATCGGGCCAACCCTCTTCGTTACCCACCCAAATTCCGACCACCATGGAAACGGTCACGGCCAAGCAAATTGCTGAAACCATCAATGCAACCGACAGTGAAGATGCACTGAAATATTTACCCAGTTTGTCGGTTCGCAAGCGGTATGTTGGCGATTACAACCACGCCATTTTGGCCAGTCGTGCTTCTGGCACAAATAATCCAGCGCGTAGCGCGGTGTATGCCGATGGCATTTTGCTGTCAAACTATTTGGGTAATCAAGCAACCAATACACCCCGTTGGGGCTTGGTGACTCCCGAAGAAATCGAACGTGTAGACGTCATGTACGGCCCATTCTCTGCAGCCTATCCGGGCAACTCAGTAGGTGCGGTGGTGGACTATGTGACTCGCATGCCAACCCAGTTTGAAGCACATATGAAAGTGAGTGCCTTCAATCAAAGGTTTGACAACTACAACACAGACAGTCACTTTGGCGGCGCCAATGCCAGCGCGAGCATTGGTAGCAAAGCAGGTGATTGGTCGTATTGGTTCAATCTGAATCGCTTGGACAGCAGTGGTCAACCGATGGTGTTTGTGCGTGCGGCACCAACAGCAGGCACAGGTGGCACGCGTGTGAATGGCGTGGTTGTCGCAAAGGATCACTTCAACAAATCGCAGGATATTTTCGGTACCAGCGCGCAATATCACACGGTACAAGACCATGCCAAGTTGAAGCTGGCTTATGACTTTTCCCCGACTGTCCGTGCTTCTTACACCTTGGGCTATTGGCAAAATAAGAGCGATGGCAGCCCTGTCACTTATCTCACCAATGCAAGCACAGGGGCCAACGTTTGGACGGGTACCGTGAACAATGGCGTGAACCAATACACAGTCCCAGCGTTTACTGCGTCACAGGAAATGTTGACGCATTACATGCAGGGTCTTTCAGTCAAGAGTAACACGCAAGGTGTTTTTGACTGGGAAGTTGCCACCAGCTTGTACGACTACGCCACCGATCTAAACAGAGTTTCAGGCACCAAAAGCAGCGATACCGCCTATTCAACGGCGGGCAAATTGACCGATCAAAGTGGAACGGGTTGGAATAATTTGGCACTCAAAGGAACTTGGCGACCAGAGGGGATGAAGGGTAAGCACATTGTTGATTTTGGCTATCAGCAAGACAACTACACGCTCAAAACGAGAACGGAAAATACAGGCACCGATTGGTTGACGGCCGCACCTGCCTCACTGGCGAGTCAAGGTGGTGGGAATGCTGAAATGAAAAGTGTGTATGTGCAAGACGCATGGAAGTTCGCACCGCGATGGAAAACAGTGCTGGGCTTGCGTGGTGAAAACTGGAAAACAAGCGGAGGTTATGCCGCCACCTCGGCAAGTGCAACCCAATACACATCTCGTGAAGAAACCAACTTCTCACCGAAAGCAGCCATATCGCATCAGTGGGCGCCTGACTTGGTGCTCAAGGCATCCGCTGGACGATCGCTTCGAATGCCCACGGTCCATGAAATGTACGGCAGCTCTACCCTCAGCAACGGTACGTTTGTGAATGATCCAAACCTGCGACCCGAGCGCTCTGTGACCAGCGAATTGACTGCAGAGAAAGATTTAGGGAATGCGATTGTGCGCGTGACTGGCTTTTCAGAGAGTACCAAAGACGCTATTTATTCGCAAAGCAATGTGTTTACAAACGGGGCCACAACAGCATTTGTGCAAAATATCAAACGGATAGAAAGCAAAGGCATTGAGGTGGCTTACTTTGGAAACGATGTATTCAAAAGAGGTTTGGATTTGTCGGGCAGTATGACTTACGTAGATTCGCGCATCAAAGAAAATGACGGTTACCAATCTGTTGCCGGAGATACGATCGACAAATGCCAACCCCGCGTTCCGAAATGGCGCGGTAACGTTCTCGCAAATTACAGATGGAACGAAAAGCTAAACACATCGATCGGAGCCCGCTACAGCGGCCGTCAATATGGACAATTGAACAATTCAGATGTGAATGGCTTTGCCTATCAGGGTTCAAGCAAGTTTTTTGTGGTGGATACAAGGGTTGTTTACAAAGTTGACCGTTATTGGACGGTTGCCGGGGGTGTCGATAACCTCAACAACTACAAGTACTGGAATTTCCACATGTACCCCATGCGCACTTACTTTGGTGAGTTGCGGTACGACCTCAAATAAAGCGAAACGTGCAAATGACAGACCGCAAAAAAATAGCAGCGCAGCGACGTAGCCTTTTGTGGCGCATTCACTTTTGGGCGGCACTCATTGCATCCCCATTTGCCTTGGCAGCTGCTTTTACCGGCTTGATGTATGTGTTTGTGCCGCAAGTCGAAGGTTATATGCATGGACACCTAGACCGGGTGAAGCCCGCAGCGCAAGTGCAACCCTTAGACGCAGTTGTGCAGGCTGCTAAAGGGGCTGCGCCTGAGGGCTGGCGTTTGCATTCGGTTGTGCCTATGCATGAACCCACCGATTCGGTCAAAGTGGCCTTCATGCCCCCGCCCGCAGAGAAAAAAATGCAGGCACTAAGTGGTCATGCAGGTCATGACGCCAACGCGGGTGGGTCGACGGTTCAGAAGTCAGAATTTTTGCGTCCCAACTTTGGTTTGCCAAACAAGGCCACCGTGGTGTACGTCAATCCCTACACCGCTGAAGTATTGGGTAGCCTAGCTAATGCTGAGCGTTACCGCAACTGGTCGCGCAAGCTGCATTCCAACTATTTACAAAACGACAGTTGGCGTTGGTTGATTGAATTGGCAGCGAGTTGGTTGATGGTGATGTTGATCACGGGTATCTATTTGTGGTGGCCAACGGCAAAGCAAGCCTTCTTGCCAGAGCCGCAAGCAAAAGGGCGCATGGCTTGGAAGCAATGGCATGCGTTTGTGGGCCTATCGCTCAGTGTGATGAGTGCAGTGATTCTGACCACGGGTTTGACGTGGAGCAAGCAAGCGGGTGAGCAAATTCGTTGGGCACGTGATGTCACTGCTCAAACACCACCGCGCATACCTGCGCACTTCAAATCTACGCCTGTTGAGGAAAAGTCTATGCTGAGTTGGGAGCAAGCATATCAGGCTGTAAAACAAGCAGCACCGGATACGTCAATGCAATTGATGCCGCCCAAAGGGCCAGAAGGTTTTTGGCGTGCCAATCAAATTGACAGCGATCAACCCACGCGTCGCTTCGATCTGTTGCTCGACATGTACAGCGGCGAAACGCTTTATTTCAGTGGTTGGGATCAACAAACCCTGTTTGGCAAAGCCACCGCTATTGGCATTCCATTCCACCGAGGCGAGTTTGGTGTGTGGAACCAAGTCTTGCTGTTTGTGTTTGGTGTGGGTATCGTTTTTTCCATCATTTCAGGTTGGATGACGTACTTTAAGAGACGACAGCAAGGTATGAGGGGCTTGCCCGAAGTGATGCCGGGTGCCTGGAAGTCGATGTCCATAGTCGCTTGGCTAGCAACCGTTGTGATGATGGTGGCCATGCCACTGTTAGCAATGTCTGCCGCTGTGGTTGTTTTGATAGAAGGTCTGATGGTGTTTTTATTTCGAAAGAGTAGGGTTCATTGATGCATAGATTTTCTTTGATTTTTTCCGTTCTGATGGTCACAGCTGTATCGTTGAGTTCGGTTGCGGCGCATGAAGTAAAAGCAACAACTGCTGATGCAAAGACCATGACTGATGCACAACGTATTGAGCATGCGATGAAGTCATTGTTCGACAAGCCCGATGCCCCACTGAAAGTCGTACCAGTAACGATCGATGGCAACTACGCTGTTGCAGGGTGGGTTCAATCAGGGCGCGGTGGTCGTGCGTTGCTAAAGAAAGAAAAAAATGCTTGGATAATTCAAGTGTGTGGCGGAGATGGTCTGACGCAGGCTGCGCAACTCGCTATGACTGGCATGACGGCTGATGTAGCGCAGCGATTGGCGGTAAAAGTTGCCGCAGAAGAAAAAAAGCTTCCAGTCGATGTTCTCAAAAAATTAGCCATGTTCGAAGGTGTGGTGAAGGTAGACCATGCGCAGCACGGTGCGCATGCATCTCAACACCCACCTCACCATGGGCATGCGAAATGAGGTGATACGTTCTTGCGTGTTCCCAAAAACTCCCAGCTCAGGGCAAAATCGCCCAACTGAGAACAACGAGGGTACCGCCGCATGGCTTTGATCGATCACATGAAGCATTTACGCACGGCGTGTGCAGTTGCCTTGACGGGTAGCAGTGTGAATGCGGCGCAGGCCTTGCATGTTTCGCAGTCATCCGTTGTGCGCTCGGTCTTGGCCGTGGAGGCGGCGCTGCAAAGCGTGCTCTTTGATCGGTCTGCCAAGGGCATGCTGCCAACACCTCAGTTTCAAGAGCTGCTGGTCCGTTGCAACCGAGCTTTTCAACACATTGCTATCACGCCTTTTCGAAAATCGGCACATCATGCGCTGCCGGACTGGATGCGTTGCCGATTTGCATTGGGGCTGGGTGTTCGGCATATACGTGTGTTGTCATCATTGGCTGTAACAGGCTCTGAAACCTTAACGGCGCAACACCTCGGCGTCAGTCAGTCAGCCGTTCACCAAACCTTGGTGCAGCTTGAGCATTTGAGTGACCACATGCTTTTCGCGCGCAGTCGGCAACACGGTTTACGCATGACCGAATTGGGTGAGCAGTTGCTGCACAAATGCAAGATGTGCGAATTTGAACTGACGCAAGCCGATGAGGTGTTGGCCAGTTGGTCTGGGAAAGTAACCGGACGCTTGGTGATTGGCACCTTGCCGTTTTCAACCGGGCCGTTGCTTTCAAAAGTGGTGGACCGTGTGATGCAAGCTTTGCCAGGGGTAAATGTCACAGTGGTAGATGGCACCTACGATGCACTGATTCATCAATTGCGCCAAGCCGAAGTTGATGTGATGTTGGGGGCATTGCGTCCCGATTTTTCAATGCAAGGTTTGATGCAAGAAACTTTGTTTGTGGATCGTCTGGCAGTGGTGGCGCGATCTGCGCACCCACTTGCGCGTAAAAAATCATTGAGCTGGCGTGACTTGCGCAATGCCCAATGGATCATGCCCATGCCCAACACGCCGGCGCAGAGCGTGTTTGAAAAAGCCTTGCAACGTGGTGGCATTGCGATGCCCGTTTCACAGCTGCGTGTGAACAGTGCTTTGATGATGCAGTCCTTGTTGTTGCAAAGCGACCGATTGGCGATGATGTCTCCGCGGCAAATACAACGCGAGATTGAAGCGCGCCAGATGGTGGTGTTGCCCCTGTCAGTGCCGCATGCCGAACGCAGCATTGGCCTGCTGCGGCGTGCTGACTTGTTGTTCACCCCTGCCATGCAGCAGCTGTTGACTGCTTGCCATGAGGTTGCGGCGGAGTTTGTTCAACAAAATAAAGAAAGTTTTCATAGATAAATAAGTAAAACGCATAGCCTAGGCGTGTAAAGCATTGGTGCAAATCCAAAATATCGACAACGATGTAGGTTTGGTAAAAAACTCAGGAGACACACGATGCAAAAACGTCTTTTCGTGAACACATTGCTAGGCCTCGGCCTGGCCACCACCCTCGGTCTGGCGAATGCGCAAGACAACGCTTTCAAGATCGGTCTGATCTTGCCCATGTCAGGTCCATTTGCTTCAACGGGTAAACAACTGGAATCTGCCGCCAAGCTTTACATGGCGCAACACGGCGACACCGTGGCTGGTCGCAAAGTGGTGCTGATCGTGAAAGACGACACCGGTTCACCCGATGTGACCAAGCGCATTGCACAAGAGTTGGTGGTCAACGACAAAGTGCAGGTGTTGGCTGGTTTTGGTCTTACACCTTTGGCAATGGCGACAGCGCCTGTTGCCACACAATCAAAAACCCCGATGGTGGTGATGGCTGCGGCCACATCGATCATCACCGAAGCGTCGCCCTACATTGTGCGCACCAGTTTTACCGTGCCACAGGTGGTGACCACCTTGGCTGACTGGGCCACCAAGAACAACATCAAACGTGTGGTGAGTTTGGTGACCGATTACGCACCCGGTGTGGACTCCGAAAAATATTTCAACCAACGCTTCATTGCCAACGGTGGTCAAGTGATTGAAACCTTGCGCGTGCCGTTGCGAAACCCCGATTTCGCACCGTTCTTGCAACGCGTGCGCGATGCCAAGCCTGACGCCTTGTTCACTTTTGTGCCAGCAGGTGTGGGCTCAGCTTTGATGAAGCAATTTGCTGAGCGTGGTTTAGACAAAGCCGGTATTCGTCTGATCG